>Ga0302155_10000007_pt1 | contig 206770 bp, 181 predicted proteins | sample I_Bog_N3_1_FD_193508 | JGI IMG/M metagenome (GOLD analysis project Ga0302155, IMG submission 193508) | Peat permafrost microbial communities from Stordalen Mire near Abisko, Sweden - I_Bog_N3_1 | ecosystem: Environmental > Terrestrial > Soil > Wetlands > Peat | place: Sweden: Abisko... | reverse complement strand
TTTGTGCCGAAGCAGCTACTTTAGCAACGTGCTTTTTAGCAACGTGCTTTTTGGCAGCTTTTTTAGCCGGAGCCGAAGCGTCAGCGGCTTGGGCTTTTTGTGCCGAAGCAGCTACTTTAGCAACGTGCTTTTTAGCAACGTGCTTTTTGGCAGCTTTTTTAGCCGGAGCCGAAGCGTCAGCGGCTTGGGCTTTTTGTGCCGAAGCAGCTACTTTAGCAACGTGTTTTTTAGCGTGTTTTTTTACAACGTGGTGCTTAACCGGTGCCGGAGCAGCGGCGGAAGCATCAGCAGCAAAGCTGCTCGCGGAAACCAGGCCGAATGCAGCGGTCAGGATAAGCGCAGCGATCTTGTTCATGAAAATCTCCACTTCATATTGATTTGAATTTAATTCCTGAAGCACTGCAAGTAGCGCTTCTATAGTCGGTATCCTAGGCAAGCCCCGGCCATCCGTCTGTGAGTGGAATGTAAGGTCATGTAACGAGGTGTACAACATGGGTGAAGCAGGTAAGAAATGACGACAGCAAAAGGGGGCATTGCGCCCCCTTAGCGCTATTCCGCTACTTGTACGGCGTTATCAGCCACGCGAGTGACTAATAGCTGATCTACCTTGTAATTCTCGGTATCCACCACTTCAAATTTATAACCGGCATATTCAACCACATCGGTGCGCTTCGGAATCTTGCGCAGCATGAACATCATGAAGCCGCCGATGGTTTCATAGTTAGCATCATTCGGAAACTCGTCAATATCCAGAGCGCGCGACACATCTTGCAACGGCGTAATCCCATCGATTAACCAGGAAAGCTCATCACGACGCAGAATCTGTTCTTCTTGCGTTTGACTGACCAGATCGCCCATCACGGTGCTCATCACATCGTTCAGCGTGATAATCCCGACCACCAGTGCATACTCGTTCATCACCACGGCAAAGTCTTCACGAGAGGCCTTGAAGCGTTCCAGCAGTTCAGACAAGGTCAGTGAATCAGGAATGATCATCACGGTGCGAACCGTTAGTTCCTTCTTCAGCGAGATCGCCTGTTGCTTCAAGAGGCGCATCATAATGTCTTTGGAGTCAACATAGCCGACGACCCGATCGATCGTACCATCGCAGACTAGGAATTTCGAATGCGGCTGGGTAGCGATCTTATGATGCAAATCCTCTTCGCTTTCTTCCATGTCGAAATACACAATGCTTTCACGACTCGACATGGAAGATGGCACCGTGCGGCTTTCCAACTCGAACACATTTTCGATCAAATGGTGTTCTTGACGCTGCAATACACCCGCTTCGGCGCCCGCGTCCATGATGGCGTAAATATCGTCCGAGGTAATTTCATCACTGCGGACCAAGGGCAGTTTAAATAGCTTGAACAAGAAATTCGCCATGCCGTTAAAAAACCAGACCAAGGGGCTAAACACCGTCAGGCATAGTGACATCGGACCAACCACCACCACGGCAATTCGCTCGGGTTGAATCATGGCGGTACGCTTAGGCACTAGATCAGCGCATAAGACAAATAGCGAGGTCACCAATACAAATGACAGAGAGAAACTGATCGTGCTGAGAAACTCGCCATGGTAGACCATGCCAATGGCGGACATAAAGAACGGCGTAAGTGCCGATTCACCCATAATACCCGCGAGAATCGCCACGGCATTCAGGCCGATCTGCGCCACGGTAAAGAACTTTCCTGGTTTGGCCTGCAAAGCCAATACCCTATCCGCCCGCGCGTCTCCCTCGTCCGACATTTGACGCAATTTGATTTTCCGCGCCGCGGCCAGCGAGATTTCCGATATCGAAAAAAACGCGCTAGTGACCATCAGCAGAAAAATAATCAATAAATGACTCGAGAGGCTCACAACTTTATCCTTACTTTCTTTTAGCAGCCGCCCGGATTGAACGCGCACACCCTTCTGCAGAAAACAGCGAGGGCTTCATGGCGCGGGGGCAGCCTATGTTAGGATACATTAATTTTATAAGGTGACAATACAATGATTTCATGCGAACTTTGCCAACTGCCTGGAGGTGAGATCCTGCATCAGGACGCTCTGTTACGTGTGGTCTTGGTCGACGATCCCGACTATCCCGGCTTCTGCCGCATTATCTGGCAGCGGCATATTAAGGAAATGTCCGATCTGTCCCCCGCCGAGCGCCAGCATCTATTTGATTGGCTGATCCGCTGCGAACAAGCTCTGCGCACCACATTAAACCCCGACAAAATCAACTTGGCCTCACTGGGCAATATGGTGCCGCATCTGCACTGGCATGTCATTCCACGCTTTAGCGATGATACGCACTTTCCCAGTCCAATTTGGGCCCCAGCACAGCGCAACGCAGCGCGCGCCAATCCCATTGACCTGGCTGAACGGCTAAAAATCGCGCTTGGCAACTAAGCTTGACTTGCCGGGACTCACCTCTGTTAGGTAGGCTGTTCTGACTATAACAAAGGAGAGGCACGATGTTTAACACGATTATCAGCGCCGAGCGCCTGTTGGCTGAGCGAATACCGTCATGGGTATTACTGGACTGCCGCTTCAGCCTTGACGCTCCGGAGCAAGGCGAGCATGCCTATCGCAACGGGCACCTGCCCGATGCCCACTACCTCAATCTCGACTATCATCTATCCGGTACCAAAACCGGAGATAACGGTCGCCACCCGCTGCCGGATGGACAACGCCTGGCGGTGGATCTGGGCGCTCAAGGCATCAGCGCTGATACCCAGGTCATCATCTATGACGACGCCGCTGGAATTTATGCCGCTCGAGCATGGTGGTTATTGCGTTGGCTCGGTCATGAAAGTGTCGCGGTACTCGATGGCGGACTGGCCGCGTATCTGGCCGCTGGAGGCCAACTCGATACCGAACCACCCAAACGTCACACCCGCCTCTTCAATGCGCGCGCGGCGCTGGCGCATGCGGTCACGGTGGATGAGGTCGTCGACAACCTGACAAGCGACGCGTTCACCGTCGTCGATGCGCGCGCCGCCGAACGCTATCGCGGCCAAAACGAGACACTCGACCCGATTGGCGGCCACATTCCCGGCGCTAAAAACCGCTTTTTCCGCGACAATCTCGATCAAAATTCCTGCTTCAAATCCCCCGAACAGCTGCGGCACGATTGGCTGCAAGTGCTCGGGACCGAAACCGAGAGCGATACCGTAGTGCACCAGTGCGGTTCCGGCGTCAGCGCCTGCGTCAACCTACTGGCAATGGAAGTTGCCGGGCTCGGCGGCAGCCGCTTGTACCCTGGATCATGGAGCGAATGGTGCGCCGATCGCGCGCGCCCCATCGCCGTCGGCTAGCCTAACAACCTAAGCCAAGAGCAGGCGCTGCAACAGTTTCTGCCCAGCCTCCCAGTGCCCCAGGCGACTTTCGGCATTAATATGCCCGGCGTGCGCCAGGGTCACCAGGCGACTGCCCCAACCGCGCGCCAGCCCCACCGCGCGCATTGGCGCGCAAAAGGGATCATCCGAACTCGCCACCACAATCGAGGGGAACGGCAGTTGCCAGTTAGGCTCCGCGTCAAATCCCCTGGCGGGGACCTGCGCGCGAAATGCAGTGCCCCGAACGTCGGGCGGAGCCACCAGCAAGGCACCTTTGATCCGGCGCTGCTCCAGTAGACTCGCCTGCGCCGCCCAATGCACCACCGTGCTACACCCAAGGCTGTGCGCCACTAGCACCACCGGTTCATCTTGCTCGGCAATCGCGGCGGCAAGCCCCGCCACCCACTCGAGGCAGTTCGGATGCAACCAGTCGCGTTGCGCCACGCGCACGGTATTGGGATACCCCTTGCACCAAAGCGTCTGCCAATGATCAGGCCCGGAATCCTGCCAGCCGGGCACACATACCATAAAGGTCACAGGCCACCCTCCATTTGCGGACAAACATAGTGATAGTCGACGATCAAAGGCGCGTGGTCCGAGAATTTTTCATCCTTATAGATCTGAGCCTGTTCGGCGCGCAATTCTCCACTGGACGAAGTTAATTGATAATCGATGCGCCAGCCAACATCCTTGGCATACGCTTGACCTCGATTACTCCACCAAGTGTAACCCGGTGCCTGCGGATACAGGGTACGCCAGGTATCGACCCAACCCAGGCGGTTGAGCAGATCGCCAAACCAGGCGCGCTCTGCTGGCAGAAAACCCGAATTTTTCAGATTACCCTTCCAGTTTTTCAAATCGATTTCCTGGTGCGCGATATTCCAGTCGCCACAAATCACAATATCTCGGTCTTCAGCGCGCATCGCCTCCAGCTGCGGGAGAAACTGCTCCATGAAGGAAAACTTGACCTGCTGACGCTCTTCACCGCTTGACCCCGACGGCAGATACAGTGAAACCACCGAAAGCCGACCAAAATCCACGCGCAAAAAACGCCCCTCAGCATCAATCTCCTCAACACCCAAGCCGATCTGGACCTTGCTCGGCGCGACACGACAATACAGACCAACGCCGCTGTAGCCTTTTTTTTGCGCCGGATGAAAATAGCCATGATAGCCAGCGGGCGCCAGCATGCGCTCCGACAGATCGCCCATTTGCGCTTTGAGCTCCTGAACGCACACGATATCGGCGTCACACTGCTCCAGCCAGGTCAGAAATCCCTTTTTGTCCGCGGAACGAATGCCATTAAGATTGGCTGAAACGATTCGAAGCACTTAACTCTCCCATGGTATCCTTGCCGCCATTATGCGCTTGTGGCATGGACTTTTTTTCGAGGTTAACAATGAGTGATTTCCGTCAGGATTTTATCCAATTTTCCCTGAATCAGAAGGTGCTCCGCTTCGGCTCCTTTGTGACCAAAGCAGGACGGCAATCACCTTATTTTTTTAATGCCGGCCTGTTTAATGACGGCCTGTCAACATTGAATCTGGCACGCTTTTATGCCCAGGCCATCTGTGCCAGCACGCTGGAATTCGACATGCTGTTTGGCCCGGCGTACAAGGGCATTATCTTGGCGGCCACCACCGCCATGGCGCTGGCCGAGCAGGGACGCAATCTCCCCTTTGCCTACAACCGCAAAGAAGCCAAGGATCATGGCGAAGGCGGCGTTCTGGTGGGAGCTGCGCTGCAAGGCCGGGTCCTGATTATCGATGACGTAATTTCAGCGGGAACATCGGTGCGCGAGTCGGTGCAGTTGATCCGCGCCGCCGGAGCTGAACCCGCAGGCGTGGCCATTGCCCTTGATCGCATGGAGCGCGGCCAAGGCCAGCTCTCCGCGGTACAGGAAGTCAGCCAGGATTACGGCCTGCCCGTGATTGCGATCGCCACGCTGGAAGACTTGCTGGGCTACCTGACGGGTAGCCCGGAGCTAGCCCCTCATCTTGCCGCCGTCAGCGCTTACCGCCAGCAATACGGCATTACGCAATAATCTAACACCAAGGGTGTCCCACGGAGCACCCAATCGGTACTCAGATCTATTGGGCGTCTTTGCGCTGCCAGGCGGTGCGCAAGTCGCTGCTCAATTGATCCATAGTTTGCTTGGCGGTGGCGTCCGCCGCCGTGGCTGCCGTCAGTTCGGTATTACTGCGCTCTGCCGCCGCCTGGGCCTCTTGCAGGCGAGCATCCGCCTGCTTCTTGGCCTCGGTGGCCTGAGTTAAACGACTCTCAGCCTGACTCAGCTGCGCATTGCCTTGCTGATAAGCCATCTGTGCCGCCAACAACTGCTCATCCGCCGACTGCGCGCTAGCGCTCAGCACCACCGTCGACAACAATAAGCCTAGTGCCCATTGCTTCATGATTCCCCTCCGTCGATTGCACATCAATACTGCAGGATTATGCGTCAGAGCGCGTGCGATTCACAATCACAGGACAAATACTGTCACCTTCGACGCTATTGAAATGCAAAAAGCCCAGTCATATTTGACTGGGCTTTTCTTAAAATCGGTGGTGGGTCGTGAGTGGCTCGAACACTCGACCTACGGATTAAGAGTCCGCTGCTCTACCAACTGAGCTAACGACCCGATTTCTTGAGTTGCGTATCTTACCTGATCTTGGTGGGTCGTGCAAGATTTGAACTTGCGACCAACGGATTAAAAGTCCGCTGCTCTACCAGCTGAGCTAACGACCCCCGAGAGAACGCCACTATAAAGATTTGGAACTTAGGTGTCAACAGCTTTTGTTTATTTTAAATTAGGTAAGCCAGCTTTACGGCATATCACACAGATGTTTGCGACGGCGGTAGCGCCGTAACCCCTTGAAATACTTCTTGCTCAACCCATGTTAAGTAACTGGGCAGCCCATGCGATATCTGACAAGCCACAATCTCCGGAACCTGGTACGGATGAAGAGACTTGATACGCGCCTCCAGCGCCGGATAGACTGCAACGCTGGTCTTGATCAGTAGCGGGATTTCCTCGGCGCACTCTAACCGACCATCCCAACGATACATAGAACGACACGGCGCAAGAATATTGACGCACGCCGCCAGATGTTCGACCAACAATGCCGTCGCCAGCGTTTCGGCGACAGCCCGGTCAGGAACATTGCAAAACACCAGTAAACCATTCATAGCGAAACCTTTAATGCGCATCGTCCTGTTTATTCTAATGCTGTTCCCGGTCATCGAGATCTCTTTACTGGTCCTATTGGCAAGCCATATCGGTCTGGGAATGACACTGCTTTACCTGGCCGCCAGCGCCATGCTGGGAATCTGGATGCTCAAGAATCAGAAACTGGCCGCGCTCCTAACCATTGGCAGCCTGATGCGTCAACGCGAGGGGATTTCGATTTATTCTCTGCTTTGGCCGCTGCGCTATTCTTTGGCCGGTGTATTATTCATCATACCGGGCATTCTCAGCGAAGTGGCTGGGATACTGTTGTTGCTGCCGCTGAAGGGGCCCAACATCAAGGCTTGCGCTCCAGCGGCGGGCGCCGCCGCTGAGGATGGCGTGATTGAAGGCGAGTTTCAGCGCGTCAATGATCCAGAGGATAACAAGCACAAACTCAGCTGAGCACCAACGCACCTAGGCCTCGATGCCAAGGCGCTGCAACACGCTGGCTTCATCTAGTGACAAACTGATAAACACCACCTTATGGCGGTTTTTATCTCCGGAACGCAGCACTACATCACGCCGAGCCACGGAAAAAAGATCGGCCAGCCAGATTAAAAGTGCCGCGTTGGCTTTTCCGTCAACAGGGGGCGCCGCCAGGCGGATTTTTAAGGCGTCACCATATTCGCCAGAAATTTCAGTTTTTTTGGCTCCAGGTTGAACATGCAAAGTAAGGCTAAAACCACAATCACTCAATTTCAACCAAGGCTTCATGACAGCTTTCATTCATAACTAAGCGTTAGCGGCAGGCAACTGACGTTGACCACATGGAGGACGCAACATGGATATCGGTATCAATCAACAAGATCGACAACACATCGCTGATGGACTGTCTCATCTACTGGCGGACACATACACGCTCTACCTAAAAACGCATAATTTCCACTGGAACGTCACCGGACCGATGTTTCAGACTCTGCATTTGATGTTTGAGCAGCACTATAACGAGCTAGCGTTGGCCGTGGATCTGATCGCCGAACGCATTCGCGCCCTGGGACATCCCGCCCCCGGCAGTTATGCGGATTATGCCCGCCTGACTGCGATCACGGAAGCTAATGGCGTTCCCAAGGCCGAAGAGATGATCCGCCAACTGGTCGATGGCCATGAGACGCTATGTCGTACCGCGCGCAATATTTTCCCCGTAGCGGAACAGGCCAAGGATGAACCAACCGCTGATTTGTTGACGCAACGTCTACAGGTTCATGAAAAAACTGCTTGGATGCTGCGCAGTCTTCTGGAAAAATAACCGGAGTTCATCGACCCCGTCGCTTTATCCCGCGGCGGGCGCTATTGTGCAACCGGACTCTACATGCAACATGCTTTGCCCTGCCAGCATCGGCTCCGCCCTGTATGGCCGTTTGCTCTCGCCCTGTTGTTATCGGCAATAGTGCATTTCGCCTTGCTGCTGAGCGGTGGCTTTGCTTGGATACACCCTATCCCCACGCTAGTGGCGACGCCCGCTCTGTTGCGTATTGATTTGACTCCGCCCCCCGCTCCCGCACGGTTGCCCCCCCTTCACGCTCCAACACTGGAGCCTGAGCGTACTGCCGTGCGCCCGCCTGGACCCAGTCCTAAACGCGCCCGCGCGAAGCCAAGCAACGCGCGGCGCGCGGCTACAAACCAAGAGCCCCATCCGCGCATCGAGGTAACCCCGCCGGCGAGGCCTGCGACACATCCGTTATCACTGGCCAATTTGCTCAGTCAAGTCAGTGAGACAGCCACGACAGACACAACCGCGGCCATGGCAGAGCCAAGCAGTCGCAATCTGGTTTACGGTATCAGCGCCAAGGGAATGCAATGGTGGCAATACATGGACGACTGGGTACGTAGAATGGAACGCATCGGCGCCTTGAACTTTCCCGAGGCGGTTCGCAATCAAGGCTTGAGCGGAGGCCCCACCATTAGCGTGGTGATTAATCCCGACGGCTCGCTCCGGGCGCTACGCATCATCCGCAGCTCAGGGAATTCGACACTGGATCAGGCCGCGCTGCGCCTGGTCCGATCTTCGGCCCCTTTTGCCGCCTTCCCGCCCACTTTGGCCCAGCAAGCGGGCTCGATCGAAATCCGACGCAAGTGGGTGTTTTCTACCGATAGCGCACTGTCGGTACAATAAGCCACACACTAACGGGAGTCCGCATGTACGAAGTTAATCGCAGTGTCGCCATCATCCAACCTAAAGCCCCGTTTTTTGAGTGGCTGAATGCCCTGCCTGGCGTCCCGACCGCGGCGATGACGCTCGCGTCGCTCCGACGCGACTCCAATGCCATTTTGATTCCCGCAGCGGATGATCATGACACGCTTGAAGCATATGTCATGGAGCACTATCACTTGCTATTTCAAGCAGAATTGGCAGACTGGTGCGACGAGGAACAATATTGGCCCCAGGAAATGGGACCTGAACTATTTCGTCAGTGGTTTGACATCGAGACCCACCCGATGTTGACCGATCTGACCGAGACGCCTCTAGAACGCGAACAGTTTCAGCCATTGGACCTGAATCGCGAATAACAATAACTGCAGGCCAGGGAGTCTTTACGCATGCCGCACACAACTCTGATCAAGGTTCGAGGCTACCATCTCGACCTCTATAGCCATGTCAATAATGCCCGTTACCTTGAATTCCTTGAAGAGGCGCGCTGGAGCTTATTTGAGGAACGCGGTGACCTGCCTAAATTTCTCGCGTCGCGCCTAGCGCTGATTGTCGTCAACATTAATATTGATTATCGCTATCCAGCCACCATGGGTGATGAACTGAAAATAGAATCATCGGTCAAATCGATCAGCAATCGCAGTACAGTGATTCAACAATGGGTGCGACTGGCGGGAAGCGATACCGTGGTCGCCAAAGCCGATGTCACCTTAGTCGCCTTCGATGGCGCGCAGAACAAGGCGGTTCAGATCGATGGCGAGCTGAAAACTCTGCTGGAAAGCATGCTGGATCAGTAATAGGTCAGTCCGTCCCGGAATGAGATGAAAGTAATGAAGAAAATTCTGATTGCCGTGAGCGCCGTCGTCATATTGGCGTGTGCCGGCTATGCCCTATGGTTTAGCGCCAATCCCGCGCCCGAAGTCAGTTTTACCACGCTGTCCGGGCAACGCCTGAGTTTGGCCTCACTCAAGGGCAAGGTGGTATTGGTGAATTTCTGGGCCACCAGTTGCCCCGGTTGTGTCGAGGAAATGCCGCAGATCAAGCGCATGTATCAGCAGTATTCAGGCCAAGGCTTGGCCGTGCTCGCGGTGGCCATGAGCTATGATCCGCCCAATTACGTGGCCAGTTTCGTCAGCAACAACCGGCTGCCGTTTATGGTCGCGCACGATACCCAAGGCAGCATCGCGCATGCCTTCGGCGACATTCAACTCACCCCGACCACCTTCTTGATTGATAAACAAGGCCGCATCCTCAAAAGCTATGTCGGCGTAATGGACTTCAAGGAAGTCCATCAGTTGATCGAGAATGGGCTGCGCGCCTAAAACTCGCTTTAATTAATTCCCGCCCTTCGGCTGCCCGCACACCGGGCAGCCCGGGTCACGCGGAACACGGATCTGCCTGAAACTGCAGCTCAGGGCATCGTAAAGCGTCAAGGTGCCGAGGCGCGGAACAATCCCTGCCAGCAATTTGACCGCTTCCGCCGCCTGAAGGCTGCCAATCACCCCGACCAAGGGGGCCAGGACCCCAAAGGTTGCGCAAGGGCCGTCATTCGCCCCGCCCTCCTCGGGAAACAGGCAATGATAACAGGGCGAGTCCGGTTGACGGCTATCGAACACCGCCAACTGGCCGTCAAAGCGCACCGCGGCGCCACTGACCAAGGGCACCCGATTCGCCACCGCCGCGCGGTTAATCGCATGCCGGGTGGCAAAGTTATCCGAACAATCCAGCACCACATCACATTGCGGCAACCAGTGCGCCAAATCGTCGGCAGACAGCCGCTGTGGCAACACTTTCACCTCAATGTCGGGATTCAGCGCATGCATGCGTTCCGCCGCCGATTGCGCCTTATTCCGCCCCAGGCTCGCCATATCATGCGCGATCTGTCGTTGCAGATTACTTAATTCAACCAGGTCATCGTCGGCCACAGTAATGTGCCCCACCCCTGCACTGGCCAGATACATGGCCACTGGCGACCCCAAGCCTCCCGCTCCCACCACCAGGGCGCGCGCCGCCAGCAGGCGCCGCTGGCCTTCGACGTCAAAGGCAGACAATAAAATGTGGCGGCTATAGCGTAATAAAGCCTCGTCGTTCAGTTCATTCATTGGGTACTTTCAAAACCCTTGCCCCGACATAGCAGGGTAAAAGGCGTTTATTAAAAGCCCGCAGGGCGGGACATCCTTACGATGATTGCCACAAACTCAACCAACATAAGGAACCAGCCATGCTTAACGCCATCCAGACCACCCAGCGCGGTTCTCTATCCAGTGCGCCCGCGAGCAGACCCACACAAGCCGAATCGGCGATTGCCCAGGCTTTGATCGCGGTAACGCAAAACGGTGTGGCCCCGGCGCTCGCACAGCCGGAGGCTAATATCGAACACCTGATGACAGTGCAAGCTTTGGAATCGTCGAAGCAGCTGGTAAAGCGAGTTCACTCTTTAGCTGATGCGATCAGCGCTGAACTCGACCAGCTCGACCCGCAGAATCCGCAGCCTTCGGGACCCCAAACCTATCAAGAGATGAAAATAGTACTGGAGGAGATGCTAAAGCAAAATCCGAACTTGCTCAACGGGCTCCCCGAGCAGCAGCGCTCAATGCTGCAAAAAATGGGCCTCTGCGCCAGCACGCTCGCCAATCCGATTGGCACTGTGTTGACCTTGGTTCCATGGCATCACCTGGATCAGGACAGCCGCCGCATAGGCACCTTGGTCAAGCTCGGACAAAAAGCGGCGCGAATCAGCCCAATCGCCAAGAATTTCACGCCGGGGGTGCGAATCGCCTTGGACCCGATTCAGGCATTGGGTTCAGCAACCACTGGAAATGGCGTAAATACGGCCGCAGCCGCAGCCGCCAGCGCATCCAATGCTGCCTCAATTACCGCTGCGAGCCAGGTTCTGAGCTTTATCGTCGGTGGGCTGAGCATGATGGATCTAGGACAGCGCCGCACCACGACGCAAGCACTACTAGACAGTGCCACCACGCCACACAGCGGTAAGGTGTATCAGGCCATAAAAGGGTATGCCTGTGTATTGGAAAATGAGTACTTACATAGCTTGACCAGTTCGCTCGGGGTGTTTGGCTTACTCACTGCGTATGGCCAAAAGCTAGAACTGGCGTGGGATCACAGGAAATCAAACCCCGAGCACAAGGCTAGCCCCAAGCAGAGGCAAGTGGAGGCATTAATGACGGCCGCATGGAATAAAAACGATCCTGAGTGCGGTTTGGCAACACGCGCCATCGCCATGATCATGGGCTTCGGCGACGAGCAAGGGGGGCAAGTGAAAGCGGCGCTGGCGATTGCCGCACCGGACTTCCAGTCAGCGTGCGATGCCGTCAAAGTTTATTACCCGTGGGCGGCGTCGGATGAGCCCGATGCCTTAAAATTCGCAGAAAACCCCGAGTTCCTCGGTCTAGCAATGAGCGTATACGGGTTCTAAAGCAAACGCAGCGGGGTTGGGCGTCACATCCAACCCCGCACCTCATTCAGGGGTGCAGGGCAAGGTTGCGTTTTTCCATCGACGACGTCTAATTCCGACAAGTTTCAGGGGTGAGGGACGTTTATTTAAAGTTAACCAAGCTAGCCATCGCCAGGATGGTGACAATCACTCAACGGAGCTCGCCATGCCCACCACCATCAATACATTGCACAGCAGTTATGCTCCCAGCAAGTCAGCCAGCACCGAGCTGATCCCGGCAGAAAAGCACAAGGTCACCCAGGCATTGAAAGCCGTTGGGCAAAGTAGCGCAACCGCGCCCATCGTTGCGCAAGACCTGGGAGAATCTGATTTTGCGCCAATGGCACAACTAGCCAATCGCATTTATGACTGGAGTGACGCCGAAGGTGCGTATTTCGAACAGCAAGAATATCAGGAGGTCAAAGCCGTGCTACAGCAGTTGCACGCACAAAACCCAGACCTGCTTAATGCACTGCCGCCACAGCAGCACAACGTACTACAAAAGTTACTCACCGCTGCCAATTTTTGCACCAACCCCGTGGGTACCCTTTTGGATCAACTCCCGTGGCACCAGCTGGATTCAAAAGCCGGAACGGCGGGTAGCCTGTTAAAACTATTGACCAGAGCCGCGCGTTTGGGGCCGATAGCCAAGAAACTGAAACTACCTCAAGCTGTACACAACACACTGTCACCGGTCCAGGCGGCAGGTAAAGCCGCCAATTTGACGATAGACGGATCGGTCAGCATGCTGTGCACACTACCGGCAAATCTGGTTGGGAATATTTTCATCACCACGCTGAGCATGGTGGATCTCGCGCAGCGCATCATCGCGGCGCGCGAGTTAATGGACAGTGCAACGGTGCCACCCGGCGAAGTCTCTGAATCTGTGCAAAAGTACATCTACGTACTAGAGAATGAATATCAGCATCAATTGATTAGTTCGCTAGGAATGCCAGGCTTGATCTATGCCGTGGGCAGCAAGCTGGCGATATCATGGGAAGGCCGTCACAACAACATTTTATTCCCGGCGAATCCAATGCGCCAAGTGACCCCCCGGGACCGGCTATCGACCATTCTATTGGCGGCAGCCCGAAATGAAGCACATCCAGAGCGCGATCTGGCGACATGCGCTATCGCTATGATCATGGGCTATGGCAATCCAGAGGTGGGCGGACGCAAGGCGGGAGCAGTGATTCGCACCCAAGATTTCATCTCGGCGCGCGAGGCACTCAAGCGTTATTTCCCGCCAAACGCATCGGATCAACCAGGCGCCCTGGATATGTACAAGGATCCGGATCTCCTCAACGCGGGAATGCTGCTGCACGGACTGCAGTAAGGGGAAATCATCGGAGTTGGGTATTGCGCCCAACCCCGATCGTCAGACTAGGGCAACTCTTCCAGTGTACGACGCGAGAACTTGATACCTAGTTGTTTCAGCTTGCGATACAAGTGAGTTCGTTCCAGTCCCACCTTTTGCGCCACTCGGCTCATATTGCCGTTTTCCAACGAAATATGGTATTCGAAGTAGCGCCGTTCCAGCTGTTCACGCAGCTCGCGTAACGGAAGATTGAAATCAAAACCAGTTTCTTCCACCGGTTTTTCATGACGAAACTGCGCCAGCACCTTGTTGACCGCCGGCGCATCGATTTCATCCGCCGCCGCGGTTAAGGCCAGACTCTTGATAATACTGCGCAGCTGCTCCAGATTGCCGGGCCAATCGTACTGGCGTAAGGCATTCAACGCAGCGGTCGTCAGTTTGCGCGCCGGCACTTGCTTCGACTCAACCAGCTCGGTCAAGATCTGCTCTGCAATGAAAATGATGTCTTCCGCGTGCTCGCGCAATGACGGTATCGGTACAATTACACTAGACAGCGCGGTCAGCAGGCGGTTGTCGCACTCAGGATCAACCAGTAGCTCTTGTAACGGACGGCTACACGAGCAAATCAGACGCACATTGAATCGGTCCAGTTTGGAGAGCAGAAATAGCAATCCTTGTTGGACACGACGATTGAATTGTCCGATTTCCGGCAGAAACAGCACGCCATTATTGGCCTTTTGCAGCAACTCTAGCGGCGCATCGGCCAATTGCTCTTGCTTGGCCAGCGTTACCCAAGGGGTATTGCCCTGATGGAAAAACCGAGCAACCAACTCGAACCCCGATCCCGGCTCGCCGGTCAGTAACACCGGAGAGCGCACTTTTGCCACCCGCTCCAGCTGCCGCTTAAGCTCTTGAACCGGTTCGGTTTTGCCAAGTTTATCCAGGTTAAGCGAGGTATTCGCCTGCATATCACCGTACTTCAATGCGCGCTGCACTGTCGTCAGTAACTTCTGCAAGGCAATCGGCTTTTCCAAGAAATCGAACGCACCGATGCGGGTTGCTTCCACCGCGGTGTCAATGCTGGCATGGCCAGACATCATCACCACCGGCATATTCAACTGCCCCGATTTAGCCCATTCCTTGAGAAGCGTAACGCCGTCACAATCTGGCATCCAAATATCGAGTAATACCAAAGCCGGACGCGTCTGGTTACGAAGCTGTCTGGCGACTTCGGCATTTTCCGCCAAAGCGACGGTATACCCTTCGTCTTGCAAGATTTCCGACAGCAGTTCTCGAATCCCGATTTCATCGTCCACAATCAAAATGTCGCTGCTACGCACGCTTAGGCCTCCAGCAATGGCATGGTGAGAAGAATACGTGCTCCTTGCCGCTCGGCATTCCCCAATATGACCTGACCTTGGTGTTCTTCAATAATTTTCTTCACCACGGCCAACCCAAGTCCGGTTCCTTTGGACTTGTTGGTCACATAAGGTTCGAACGCCCGCGGCAGAATATCCGGCGAAAAACCTGCGCCATTGTCCTGCACACAGACGTGCACGCTTCTTCCTTCTAGTCGGCTGCTAATTTGAATCATCGGGTTTTCGACGTCAAGAACTGCGTCCTGAGCATTCTGCAATAAATTATGCAAAACCTGTCGCAGCAAGGCGCCATCGCCCATGATAATTAACGGCCCGTCATAAAGATCCATCTTAACAGCAGGATTGGATTCGTACAGTGTCATGACTTCACGAATCACAGCATTTACATCAAGCATTTGCAATTTGGTGCGCGGCGAGCGCGCATAATCGCGAAATGCATCTACCATACTCTTCAATGCCGAGACCTGATTGATAATGGTGTCCGTGGCGCGCTGCAGCATCTCGGCATCCTGCGGCTCTAACTTATGCGCCAACTTCATCACTAGCCGCTCAGCCGATAATTGGATCGGGGTGAGTGGATTACGAATTTCATGCGCCAGCCGCTTGGCAACTTCGCCCCAGGCGGCATCGCGCTGGGCGCGCGCCAAGTCGGTAATGTCGTCGAACACCACAACGTAACCACTCCTTGAGCGTTCGATCAATTTAGCTCCCCGCACCAGCAGGCTGCGCTCCCCCTGAGGGGTAGAATACTCGAGCTGCGTCTGCCAGTCGCGCTGTTCGTCATCCAGCGCATGCAGTTGCACGGTTTCTACCAGTGCCAACAGCGAGGGAACCTGTTCCACCCACGCGGAAAATGGCAGATGGGCCAGACGGTCAAAGTCCACGCCCAAGATACGCGCGGCGCTGATATTCGATGCGCGTAACTCCCAAGCTGAATCGAAAGCGATCACCCCCGCTGACAAATTGGCCAGGATACTTTCCAGATACAGCTTCCCTGCCTCGAGCTGCCGGTGGTTTTCATCCGCTAGTTGTCGCGCTTCGTCCAATTGCTGCGTCATGCGATTGAACATTGAAGTCAGCATACCCAGTTCATCACGGCGATAGACCGGATGACGGCGGGAGAAATCACCCTGGGCCACCGCGCGGGTCGCGGCCGCCAGTTCCAGTAATGGGGCGGATAACCGCTCGGACAAAAATAGAGCAAAGGCTAATGCTAGAGTCAAAGCCAGCAAAAAAGCCAGTGCCAGCGTCAGCATGTAGAAGGTTTTCAAACCATGCCGATTAAATAGTAAACCACGATAATCCGCGCGCGCGCCTTCAATCAAATCAGCATCGCGCGCAATACTATCGGGCGCGGACTGCAGTACCTGCAACACGCGTAACCCACCCTGGTTCGTGCGATAACCCAGCAATACCTTAAGCGACAAGCCATTCTGGCCATCATTCTCGATACTGTCGATCGATTGCTGCGGCGCCACGCTGCGTAAAACCTCGTGGGTTGGCGCTGCAATCTGCCCAGCGGCATCTCCACTGAAGGCCACCAGCCTACCATTGCGATCGAACACGGCAACTTCCTTGAGGCCCATCTGTTCGCGCATACGCTCCAGACGCAGCCCCAGAGCTGAATCCGGCAGACTCTGAACATCTTCCAGCACCACCCGGCTCTTGCGACTGACATCTTGCAGCACGAACCCCAGCGCATTACGCCCGAGCTCCAGACCGCGGTCAAGCGCCGAGGCCACGCGCACGTCAAACCAACTTTCGATGCTATTGGTCAAAAATTGAGCGGAAATGGTAAACACCAGCACGCCGGGCACCAAGGCCACCAGAGCAAACATCAATACCAGTTTCTGCGTCAGTTTCGCGCCAAAGACCCGGCGTTTCACACGTTGACGCAAGCGCAGCAACTGACGCCCCACCACACCAAGCAACGCCGCCAGCAGCAGAGAGTTTAGGCCAAACACCCACCAATAGTAATCTTCCAGCTTGGAGGCATTGCCGGTGGCGATAGCCAGCAAATACAGCAGTATCGCCGCGACCGATGCAACCGAGATCACGGCATATGGCATTAATTCGCCCCCTTCATGTCCAGAACAATCCAATTGGAGGACAAGGTCCAGTCGGACGAGCCAAAGGCATTCAACTGGAAGGGCTTGGGCAACTCACTGATATCCAGCACCAGTCTCACACGTCCCGCCACTTGGTCGGGGGTATCAGACGACAAATACCCCGGATCGAGCACGCGCCAGCTCTGAATCGCCCCGATGGCGCGCAGCGCCTCTGGAAGCGACGAGTAATAATTGGAGAAGGACCCTATGGTCACTCGATAGCGATTGGTCAGTGACTGATAAGATAGTTTGAACGAGATACTGGCATGTGGAGCGAACCACTGGCTGAGATTCAGGTAGTACGATGCCAGACGAGGACGCGTCAACTCGAACTCCAAACGGAAGGTCAGCGGCACCCCTTGCGTCAGTGCTTCGCTTAATCCATTAGGGAGCTTGATATTAAAGCGGGTACTTACTGCCAGTTGACCATCCGCCAGCTCCGCCTCCGAGCGCTTGGCGGAGACGGCATCCGACGCCCATGCGGCGGGAAGCGCACAGGTTAAGAGCCAAAGCAGCAGGCTAGTGTTTCTCAAGCAGCGCGTAATAGAAGCCGTCATGGCGCTCAGTCGGCAATAACTGATCCTGGTTCAGGCAGCGCGCATCGCTTCGTATGCTCAGAAACGACGTTAGCTGCTGTTGGTTTTCTTCTGGAAAAATCGAGCAGGTAGCGTAAAGCATTTTCCCACCGGAGGCGAGCAGTGGCCAAAGCGCATCCAGCATCACCGCTTGTTGACGCGCCAGCGACTTGAAGTCCCCAGGACGGCGCAACCAGCGGATATCGGGATGACGCCGTACTACGCCAGTGGCGCTACACGGCACATCAGCCAAAATCCGGTCAAACTGCTGCCCATTCCACCAAGTTTGCGGCTGTGCGGCATCGCCCACCTGCAACTCGGCGCTGAAATGCAAGCGCTGTAGATTATCACTCACACGCGATAATCGCTGCCCATCGATATCCAGCGCGGTCAGTTGCAGATCTGCAAGCTCCAGCATGTGGCAGGTTTTACCCCCGGGCGCGGCGCACGCATCAAGAACACGCATGCCATCCGCCAAATCCAGGCGATGGGCGGCTTGTTGCGCGCCCCAGTCCTGCACCGAAACCTCGCCCGAGTCAAACCCAGGCAAATCGCGCACAGAGACCGGTTGCAACAGCATGAGCGCCTGATCATCCAAACGCTCAGCCGCCATGCCCGCGGCCGTCAATTTCTCGAGATATTGCGCACAATCCAGCATGCGTCGATTGACGCGCAGCGTCATCGGCGGATGCTGATTATCAACGGCCAAAATCGATTGCCAAGCGTCGGGATAGGCCTTGCGCACCGCCTTAATCCACCACAGAGGGTGATTCAGCCTAGCTTCTTCATTGGCCGCAACGGCCTGCTCCAGAGTCGCTCTCTGGCGCAGTGCATTACGCAGTACGCCATTGACCAACCCTTTGAAACGCCCCTCGGCCAAGCTACTGGCCAAAGTCACCGCCTCATTGACAATAGCATATTGCGCCGCACGACTGTAATACAGCTGATATAGCGACACCACCAGCACATGCTCCAACAGGGGCAAGGCCAGGGCATTGGGCACCAACTGGCGCAGAATGGTTTTTAATTCCGACCAATGGCGCATCACGCCATAGCAGATATCCTGAATAGCGCCGCGCTCTTGCGCCGATAGTCCGGGACTGCGACCCAGCTGCTCCGCCAGCGCCTCGGTCAGTGTTTTTCCTCCCGCCACTTGCTCTAAGGCTTTGGCGCAGAGTTCCTGAATGCGATGCATACACTCCGATTCAATAAATTAAGGCCACAGCCAGAGGTTCTGGCTGTGGCCCGGGCTTCAGGCCAAGATTAAGGCAGGAGCCTGTCGAGCTCCTAGCCCACACCATGCGCAATCTGGTTCAAACGCTGAATGCGCTCTTCAGTGCGTGGGTGCGTGCGGAATAGATCTGTCACTCCCCCGGACCCCGATAGCGGATTGATGATCATCATCTGCGCGGTTTCCGGATGCGTCTCTGCCGCCATCAGTGGCAGACCTTGGGCATAATACTCTATTTTCCTCAAGGCGGAGGCCAGCGCCAGCGGATCGCCTGAAATCTGCGCCCCGCCACGGTCGGCATCAAACTCGCGCGCGCGCGAAATCGCCATTTGAATCAAGCCGGCGGCCAGCGGTGCCAAGAGCGCGATCAGAATGCCAGCAAATGGATTGACCGGACGGCCATTTTCATCGCGTCCGCCAAAAAACAGCGCGAAGTTGGCCAGCGCTGACACAGCGCCCGCCAACGTTGCCGTCACGGTGGAGGTCAAGGTGTCTCGATGACGCACATGCGCCAGTTCATGCGCCATCACGCCACGCAGCTCTCGCGGCTCCAGCAAGCGAATCAGCCCGGTAGTCGCGGCCACCGCCGCATGCTGTGGATTGCGGCCAGTGGCAAACGCGTTCGGTTGCTCTTCGTGAATCACAAAAACCCGTGGCATCGGCAGCCCGGCGCGCGTCGCCAGCTCGGCCACCAGCCGATAAAACTCCGGTGCGCTCTCTACATCGACCGGCTGGGCGTTGTACATGCGCAACACCATTCGATCAGAATTCCAATACGCCACCAAATTCATGCCGCCGCCCAAAAGCAGCGCCAGCAGCATGCCGGTTTTACCGCCGATCAGGGCGCCAACCCCGGCGAACAAAGCCACAATCGCGGCCATGAGTACGGTGGTTTTCAGCCAGTTATCCATTGCCAACCCTCTCAAGCTCTTCTCAAAGACATCGAGATTGGAACGACTTAACCCAAGCGGGTTCCCTCCAGAGCCTGCCGTCCTGCAACAAAATCACGCGCGGCCATGCGTTTACCGCCGGCCGCCTGCAGTTCAGTCACCCGCACCAGGCCGAGTCCGGAGCCGATCAGTAGTCCATCGCCATCGGCGCGCACAATGACACCAGGTTCTGCTGTGCCCGCCTCAACGTCGGCCATCCAAAGTTTCAACGTCTCGCCCTCCAGGCCGGTATGCGCGCCGGGCACCGGATTAAACGCGCGGATACGACGCGCAATTACCTCGGCGGGTGTACTCCAGTCCAGCAACGCCTCCTGCTTGCTGAGTTTCTGCGCATACGTCACACCCACCTCCGGCTGCGCCACTGGAGTGAGGCTATCCCACTGAGCAAGCGAAGCGACAATGGCTTGCGCGCCGAGGCGCGCAAGCTTGTCGTGCAGACTAGCGCCCGTTTCCAGCGCGTCAATCTCCAGCGAGTGCACGGACAATATGGCGCCGGTGTCCAACCCGGCATCCATTTGCATGATAGTAATGCCGCTATGACTGTCTCCGGCTTCCAGTGCGCGCTGAATCGGCGCCGCGCCGCGCCAGCGCGGCAACAGAGAGGCGTGGATATTCAGACAGCCGTGGCGCGGCAAATCCAGTACCGCCTGAGGCAAAATCAGGCCATACGCCGCCACGACCATCACGTCGGCGTCAAGCTCGCTGATCAGTTGCTGAGCTTCGGCGGTTTTCAGTGTCAACGGTTGTTCAACACGCAGACCAGACTCCAGCGCCCGCGCCTTGACCGGGCTAGGTTTGAGTTTCATCCCCCGTCCGGCGGGACGATCCGGTTGAGTGAGGACCATGACAATCTCGTGTCCGGCCGCGCGTAAGGCGGCCAGCGCGTCGGCCGCAAACACGGGCGTCCCCGCAAAAATCAGTCTCATTGCATTCCTGTCATCACACGCATCACAGCGTGCGTTTTTCCAATTTTTTCATTTTGGTTTTGATCCGGGTCTGTTTCAACGCCGACAGATATTCGACGAAGACCTTACCGTCCAGATGATCAATTTCATGTTGCAGGCAAATCGCCAACAATCCATCCGCCTCGACCTCAAAGCGCTGACCATTGCGATCCAGCGCCCGAACCGTCACACACTCAGCGCGTGTCACCTGCTCAAAAATCCCGGGGACCGACAGACAGCCTTCTTCGTATTCAGTCAGCCCAGATTTTTCAACGATCTCGGGATTGATAAACGCCGTCGCACCGGTTTTATCTTCCGTAATATCGATAACCACCAAGCGGCGATGAACGTTCACCTGAGTGGAGGCCAAACCAATGCCACTCGAGGCATACATGGTTTCGCACATATCATCAATGAGCTGACGCACACCGTCATCCACCACCTCGATCGGTTTGGCCACTTTATGCAGACGCTCATCTGGGTAATGCAAAATATTAAGCAGCGCCATCTAGCTTTGTCTCTCCATTTATCGCAACCATAACGGCAGATCGCCCATGATCTGAGTCAGGTTTGCATTGCTTGCATACCCCCATTATATCGCGGGAGCGATATTTGACACGGGCACAGATAATTTGTTTGGTTCCCCACCACGGCAGGAGGACGTTATGAGCCAGAGAAAAGACGACTGGCTACTAGCCGCCTTAACCCCGGGCATTGGCCCGAGCGCCATGCTCAAACTGGTACAGCGTTTCGGCTCGATCAGCAGCGCCTTAAGCGCCGACCTGACTGAACTGGCCACCATCGTCGGCCACGCACCGGCCCGCGCGCTAAGCCAACGCGTCGCGCTTGACGCGTCGCGCGCGGCACAGGATTGGGCTCGGCGTCCAGAGGCCTTCCTTCTGACTCTGCTGGACGATGACTATCCTCCACAATTAGCCCAGGCCGATACACCGCCTCCCTTGCTATTTGCTCGCGGGCGGCGCGAGCTTCTCGCCAACCCAATGCTCGCCATCGTCGGCAGCCGTCGCGCGCAAGAACCAGCCCGCGCCACGGCGCGAGCATTCGCAGCGGATATGGCGGCGCGTGGGTTTACCATCGTCAGCGGTCTGGCCAGCGGCATCGACAGCGCGGCGCACAGTGGAGCACTGCGCCACCCCGCGTCCAGCATCGCGGTCATCGGCACCGGAATCGATCGCGTCTATCCAGCCAGCAACTTGGCTTTGGCACAGCAATTGGCGCAAGAAGGCCTGGTTTTGTCGGAGTTCCCGCTGGGCGCCAGACCTTTGTCGCACCATTTTCCACGCCGCAACCGGATCATCGCCGGGCTGTGCCGCGGATGCCTGGTGATTGAAGCCAGCATCGAATCAGGCTCGTTGATCACCGCGCGTCTGGCTGGCGCGGCTGGACGCGATGTCATGGCCATCCCCGGCTCAATTCACAACCCCTTGGTCAAAGGATGTCACCGCCTGATTCAGCAAGGCGCTAAATTGATTGAAACCGTCGACGACATTCTGGAAGAAATAGGGACTCCCGCGGGTGAGGCCCCCGCGTCAGACCCGACTGACAGCGCGCCACAACACACCGCGTTGGCGCAAGCGATGGGGTACGAAGCCGTCACTATCGACGAATTAAGCACAAAGCTCGGGTTGACGGCGGCGGAGCTTTACGCGATGCTCTTGCAGCTTGAACTGGAAGGCTGGGTGGCAAGTGTGCCGGGCGGTCGTTTCCAGTGGCTGGGTCATCACCGACCCGAGCCGGATTGCGCACAGTAAAGTTGGGCCATGTTTGACGTTCTCGCTTATCTATTTGAACAATACCGCGATCCGGATGCGTTCGATGACCGCAATCAGCTCGCGCACCAACTGGAAGCCGCGGGCTTCGACGATGAAGAAATTCAGGATGCGCTGGATTGGCTGGATAGCCTGTGCAGCATCTCCGAAGAGGCATTCGCGGGCGCTAACGATGCGCACGGAATGCGGGTTTATACCGACCCAGAACAAAAACGCCTGTCCGTTGAGGTCCGAGGCCTGCTACAGTTCTTGGAAGACAACGGCGCATTAAGCGGCGCGCAGCGCGAAATGGTCATTGATCGCCTGCTGGCGCTGCCCGATGATGAAATCAGCGTACCATCGGCAAAACTGGTGGCGCTGATGGTACTGTGGGTACAAAAAGCGGAATTGCCGATTCTACTCGGCGAAGAGCTCCTCGACGCGGTGCATGGCGAACCCACCATGCAATAGCTTGTCAAGCCAACGATTGCGGCATACTATCGCCGGTTTTCCCTCGCTCGCTGACCAAGCCCGCGACCCGAATAAGAGCGCCGTCCGCGCTCTTGTTTTATTTAGTGTGATGGCAACAAAACACTTGTTCTGTTCCGTCTACTCGGCGCTGCCGGCTTATATAGAATACGAAAATGCCTTCGAGCCTCTTGATCGTTGAATCGCCCTCCAAAGCGAAAACGCTGAAGAAATACCTGGGCCCGGACTTTGAAGTCCTGGCATCCTACGGTCACGTCCGCGACTTGGTGCCGAAAAACGGCGCAGTGGATCCGGCCAAGAACTTCGCCATGAAGTATCAGCTGATCCCCAAGAACGCCAAACACGTCGACGCCATTGTCAAGGCTGTCGCCGAGGCTGATCACATCTATCTGGCAACTGACCCGGACCGCGAAGGCGAAGCCATTTCATGGCATCTGGTGCAGATTCTCAACAGCAAGAAACTTCTCAAGGGCAAGACCGCGCAACGCGTGGTGTTCCACGAAATCACCAAAACAGCGGTGCTGGAAGCCATTGATAACCCGCGCGAAGTCTCGCAGTCGCTGGTCGATGCCCAGCAGACGCGCCGCGCGCTGGATTATCTGGTGGGCTTCAATCTTTCGCCGCTGCTGTGGAAGAAAATTCGTCGCGGACTATCGGCCGGTCGGGTACAAAGCCCGGCGCTACGGCTGATTTGCGAACGCGAAAATGAAATTCGCGCCTTCGTCGAGCAAGAATACTGGAGCATTCATCTCGACAGCCACAAAGGCCGTCAGAAGTTCAGTGCTCGCCTGACTCAGTTGGCAGGTAAAAAGCTCGATCAGTTCGACATCAACAATGAAGCGCTGCAGGCCGATGCGCTGGCACAGTTGACCGGACACGAAGCCGTTGTCGGTACCATTGAAAAGAAAAAGAAGACTCGCAGCCCGGCGGCGCCATTTACCACCTCGACCCTGCAACAGGAAGGCGTGCGCAAGCTGGGCATGACGACCGATCGCACCATGCGTACCGCGCAACAGCTGTACGAAGGGGTGGACACTGGGCAGGGCACAGTCGGCCTGATCACTTATATGCGTACCGACGCGGTGATTTTGGCCAATGAAGCCGTCGCCGAAATTCGCGAGTACATCCTGAGCGCTTTTGATGCTGATTTCTTGCCCAAGGCGCCAGTCACCTACAAGAATAAGTCGAAGAATGCGCAAGAGGCGCACGAAGCGATTCGTCCAACCTCAATTCTGCGCACGCCGGAATCGGTCAAACCATTCCTGAGTACCGATCAGTTCAAGCTGTACGACATGATCTGGAAGCGCACGCTGGCCTGCCAAATGGCGCCCGCCCGCTTCGACACCACCGGCGTGGACATCCAGATGGGGCCAGGCAACTTCCGCGCCAGCGGTCAGGTTCAAGTGTTTGCCGGCTTCCTGGCGGTTTACGAAGAAGACGTCGACGACGCCGAGGATGAAGACAACGCCAAGTTGCCGCTGTTTGAAACCGGAGAAACTCTGCCGGTCGACAAACTATTTGGCGAACAGCACTTCACCCAGCCACCGCCGCGCTTCTCCGAAGCCAGCCTGGTCAAGGCGCTGGAAGAATTCGGTATTGGCCGTCCATCGACTTACGCCAGCATTATCTTCACGCTCAAAGATCGCGAATACGTCACGCTGGACAAAAAACGCTTCATGCCGACCGACACCGGCGACATCGTCAATAAATTTTTGACCGAGCACTTTGCCCAATACGTCGACTATAACTTCACCGCCAAGTTGGAAAACCAGCTGGATGAAATTGCCAGCGGCCAGCGTGAGTGGATGCCGGTGATGGAAACCTTCTGGAATGGGTTTTCGAAGCAGATCGCCGAAAAAGAGTCGATTTCACGCGCTGAAGTCACCACGGAAAGCCTGGACGAAGCCTGTCCAAAATGCGCCCAACCACTGATGATTCGTTTCGGCAAGCGCGGTCGGTTTGTTGGCTGCTCGGCTTATCCCGAGTGCGACTACACGCGCAACATGAACGAAACCGCAGAGTCGGCGGCTGAGCAAGAAGAACCGGAAATTCTCGAGGGGCGAGTCTGCCCGGACGATGGCGCGCCACTGGTAATCAAGAAGGGGCCGTATGGCAAGTTTATCGGCTGCTCCAACTATCCCAAGTGCAAGCATATCGAGCCGCTGGAAAAACCGCGCGATACCGGCGTGGAATGCCCGGAGTGCAAAACCGGCAGCCTGATCGAGCGCAAGAGCCGTTACGGCAAACTGTTTTATAGCTGCAACACTTATCCGAAATGCAAGTACGCCACCTGGAACCCTCCGGTAGCCGAGCCTTGCCCGAACTGCGGTTGGCCGATTTTGACGATCAAAATCACCAAACGGCGCGGAACGGAAAAAGTGTGCCCGCAGAAAGAGTGCGGTTACAGCGAAGTGATGGTTCCACCGGAACCGAAAGAATAGAATAGCCTGCCAGTGGATGAGACAGGGGCATGCCCACACCTCCCGCTGATATACCCTCGACCATGACGCGCGCCCCCTCAAGCGCGCGTCATTTTCCGTTCGTCCTACTCTTCCTCTTCCTGCGGCTCCGGTCGAATCAGCGGGCGCTCCTTGCCGTTTTTGTCGATCAAGATCAACTCAATATTGGCGTACTCGGGCGCAATCTCAATCTTGACCGCGTGATCGCGATTCTCATTGAACCTGCCAACCCACAGTCCCCCATCAACCCACTCGATCTGATCCGACTTGAGCGCGCGCGCATCCAGCTTCCATGTGGTCACATCCGGCTCGTTACTCTGTAACCGCACCCGGGACCCGTGCCTCATGATCAATTGACGAGGTCCCCCGTCAGCGGTGATCTCGTAAACCACCCGAGGCGGGTCATACTCGCTGATGGGGGGGAAATCCGGCATCAGTACAGGCTCCACAAGATTATCCAGGGTGATTTCCATCGTGTTGGGCATCGCTCTGCGTTTCACCTCGCTAATGATGTACTCGGTCAACCCGGACTGTATCTGGAACTGGAAGTCCGGGCCTATGGCGTTCAAGCGCGCAAAACCAGGGCTATTGCGATAACTCCCCGTGGGTAATACCACGTATCTATAGTCGTATGTCACCATCAGATAAGGGGGCAATTCCACCGCCGTCGCATTCAGCGCTCCTTTCGGCAAGTACATTTCCTTCCACAAACCCAGGCGCTCGATCAGGTCGATCTTGTTTTTATAGTCGGGTCCACCCACCTGGTTGAAGGTAGACGGCGTAGTACCGTAGGTCCATACCGGACTAAACGTTACCGTCCCGTTCTTCAGGTCCAGTTTCTTGATCACCACCCCGGGCCGCACGCGCAGCACGCCGTCTTTATCAATAAACACGCCACCGAGCTTGATATTTTGATACATTTTTTCAATTTCAGCGCCCCACAGATCGGCACCGGCCGCAGTCTTCGAAAAATGGTCTACCAAGGCGGTCACGCCGAAACCCACGCCGGCCGCAGGCACCGCAAGCCAGCCGGCCGCGGCGCCGACGGTCGTTCCACCCGCCAAACTAGTAACCCCCAAACCCAATGCGACGCTGTCAGACAACAGTGCGGACATCGCCTTTGCGCGCTCCGCTTGCGGTGCGTCGAGATAGGCTTTCAGACTCAGACCAAATCTGACGGCGCTCACTAGCACCGCCGCCTTTCCCAATGCGGAGCCCAGCTTGGCGCTGGCCTTGCCGGCCTCCAGTAATGTCTGTGTAACCGGCGTGTTCGTATCGATGACCACGACCATCGCCTCGCCCGGCGATACCGTTTGCGCCGCGCCGGACGCGCTCGGCGCGCCGGACGCGCCCGGCGCGGGTGTCTGCGCTCCGGAATCGAGACTCCATTTTACCGTCCCCAACCAGTCACGGATGCCCGCAACGCCATTGACCTTAGAGTCCGCGATCGCCTGCAGTAATGCCTGCGGTAGCTGACGCACGCCGCTATCGGCAAAAGTCTGCTTTAATAGATTGAGCGCCAGCACCGCTTGATAGCCCGCCACCATGTCATCATCACTCCCCCCGGCAATCGGCTGTAATTTTCCATCCACCGGCTGAAGGCTAAGCGCGATCTGGCTCAGTTGCTGATCCACATGACTTTGGAATTGCGCATAAGCTTGCCGTACCATTGGCGAGACGTCGACGACTCTGCTCTTAGTCGTATCCTTCACGTTGACGATGAGCACTTGAGTATCCTCGCTCACCGACGCGGAGATACGCTGGCCCGGCGCCAGCGCCCAATCCTGCCCATCATTGATGCCGAAGGCGCGTAACCACTCGGCATGGGCTTCCTGCAGATTCAGCATCTGCAAGCGCGCGGGCAGAAAGCTGGTTTGGCCGAGCGACGGCGGCGCGTTACACAGCGCCACCAGCGTGGGCTTGTCCCAGCGGGCGACGTTTGGCCCTTCGGCGCCGTTGCCGTCGGTCGCCTTCAGAATGCGGACAATGTCCAAGATCTCAGGGGTGTCAAATTTGATCGAGAGCGTTTTTCCCAGCAAGAACCGGGGATCATAGTACTCGAGCTTATAGGTTTTCCAATTAACGCCCAGGTACGTCATGTTCGGATACTGCGTCGCCACTTGTGCGCTCACGATTTTTTCCTGGTTGGCCACCAACTTGAGCAACGCATCATGGTAGCTGGCTCGGCGCTTATCGATTTCGCGCCGGATCAGAGCATCCCAGTAGAGCTGGCTTCGCCGTTCGAGTTGAGCCACGGTCAAGGTTTTGGCGGTCGCTGAGGCGGCCGCGTCGGGCTCATCCACACTCGCTGGCGGCGCGCCGACACTGGTGATCGCTTTACGCACCATCTGATCCGCGCGCTCGACTGAAATAGTATTGGAGGGCGCAGCACCGACGTTGGAAACGGCGCGGGTGGCCGCGCTGAGGTGGGTGTCAACGCGAGTGACGGCTGGGGTGCTCGACGGCGCGACAACGACGGGGGTTCGATTTGAAATAGTAATGGTCATGACAAACTCCGAGTAAGAGCTGTCAGTATTTACTGATAAATAAACTATTAATTTAAGAATTTGACTGCGGAAAAACAACTCCGCAAGGTGCGAACTCGCGGAGCCGGGTACACCATGGATCAATCGAGACGTTACGCCATCAGTGGAACTCGTAGAGTTTGGTCGTTGGCAGCGGATTTAGCCGATGCCGGCGCGCGCGGCGCGGCGTGGTCGGTCGCGCGCATCATGGTGCCATCGTTACGATTCAACCAATAGCGTTGCTTGAGCATGTCGCCATCGACATAATCCACCAGCAGATGACCTTGTTGCGGAATTCTGGCGGCCACCGTTCGGCCGTTGGCAGTGGTGACGCGCATCTGTTTCAGCACTTCCCGCTTGAGCACCTCCAGAGGATTTTCACTGTCACGCATCTGGCCGAGCAGTGCGCGATCAATGCGCACCTGCTTCAGTTCCAAACCCTCCGCGCCAACCCGATACGCGGCATCGTGCTGCTCGCCCTTGCCCGCCGCCAGCATGACATCGTTCCCCTGCTGCCACAGGCGCAACGGCCGGCCCGACTCCGCATAGTAGCGCCCGGTGACCTGAAGGCTATTGGCATTGAGCTTCAGTAACTTTGTGCGTCCATGCGTGTAGTAGTAAACGTCATCGCCGTGCTGCAACGCCAATTCGGCATCGGGGTGCTCCACGGCGTTCGGCAGATAAATGTAGCGCTGCTTGGCAACCTCATACAAAGCGCGCGCTACTTTCGTGCCGTCGGGGGCGGTGTAGTTATCCACCACCAGATACGGCGAATTCACCTGATGCTGGTTTTGCAGTTGCTGCAGGTGTGCAGTCAGGTCGACCGAATTCCACTTGCTGGCATCGATCACCACCGTGTCTTGACGGGCTTGCGCCAGATCGATGTTGCGCACATCGCCATTTTTGCCCAACAGCCGGAGGGTGCCCACGCGTTGCGCATCGGGAATATTGATCTGCACTCCGCCGACATTCAGGCCCTGCGCATTGAAGCTCAGCGCGTCACTCTCCAGCGAACGCGCATCTAAAACCCACTCGGTCCGCTCTGGCGCCACACTGGTCAAGCGCAAAGAACCGCCTTTGCGCAAGCCGAGCACATATTCCCCACTAACGGCCTGCAGATCATAGCTCATCAGGTTTTGCCGCTGCACCGCCTTAGGCATTTCCTGCATTTGCAAGCGACGATTTGTACTGCCGAGTGTCACCTTCACCGGTGTCTTCTTGTAGTAGTAGAACACCTTGTCGATAATATACTCCGAGGGAAAAGTATAATAATCGAAGTCGAAGTCATCGCCTTCCAGACTGCGTAGCAGATCGAAACCGGCATCATTGCGCGCGGTGGCAAAAGGTAAGGTGTTGTAGGAGTAATCAGCATACGACAGCGGGGTTGCCGGCAAAATCACCACCTCGGCGTCGTTACTGCCAGCAGGCAGCGCGGCATTGGGCGACAGGTCAAACCGTTCGCGCAAGTTCAATGCGTGCTTGGGGTCTCGCACCGACCAGGGTCTATCGTTGACTCCAAGAAAGAAATTAATCTTCCCTGAACCGCTCTTCCCATGCTTGGACGCATTCAAGCGCGGCGAATCAAAAGACACGCGACCATTGATCAAATCCAGCTCGCGCACCACCACTTGCGACAACGGCGCCAGAATTTTATTCTCTGCGTCATAGCGCGCGCCGCCGGCCCGTTGATTGTCATACCAAGTCCGTATTGTCGCGCCAAAGCTGGCGGCATTGCGGGCAATGCCGCCATACACATCAACCAAGGCATTGACCGCAATGCCCAGACCCGCCAATAGCACGCCAACCGGCCCGGCAAACTCCGCCACGGCCAGGCCGATGCTCGTACCGGACGCCGCGCCAATAATGCTCGCGCCGCTCAGGCCGGCATTGGCGCTATCGGCAACCAATTGCGCGATAAAGCGCGCGCGCATCTCCGGCGGCGCTTTTGCCAGTTCCACACTATCAAACACCACACTGCCGATCGACAATAACGCGCCAGCCTTGCCCGCCAAGCCCTCGACACTCGCGGCGGTGGAGGCCAGCACGCTGGATTGCGACCCCAGCATCTGCGTCAATTTTGCAATCTTTGCGGCATCGTCGATCACCCCCAAGCCAATTTGCGCATTATTCAGATAACTATGCAGCTTGAGCGTGGTCGCCAGATCGGGAGCCAGCCCGGTATCGGCACCAACTCCTCGCTCGGGAGCACTAAACCAGCGCAGCAATGCCTGCACGGTAAACGCGCTGTTGAGCCCATTGACGGCCGCCTCGGCGCCCACCTCGTGCCGGACCTGCAACTCGCCGTCAGGTGACAGACCAAAGCCCTTACCCATTTGCGCCAGCTCTTGGTCAATAAACGATTTGAATTTAGCGAAGGTGCCATCGTTGGTAGTCTTCCACGCGGTCTGTTGCGGCGCATCGCGGTTAATCACCAGAATGCGATACCCCCCTCCGACCTGCGGCTGCAAGGAGTCCAATACCGGCGCCCAGCGACCGGACGGCGGATGCCCCTCCAATAATTTGGCGGTAGCCTCCTGCAAACGCAGCGCCTCAAGCCGGGCGCGCAGCATGCGTGTCTGCCCGGCGGCCGGTGGCGCATTCGGTTCTTCCGGCGCGTTCAGCAGGGCGTTTAGCGTGGCTTTAGACAGTGTGTCAATAGCGCCGCTCGCCTGACGCGCCACCAAATAGTCCTTGAGTACCGCCAGAGTTTTGCTGCCAGGATCCAGCGTAATCGGCGCTAACAAGCGATTGTTACGCAGGTCGCGGAATTGCACCTTGCCAATGCCGCCCACTAGCGACACATCCTCCAAGGCCAATTTATACGGATCGACCTCGGCATCGTTCTTGTAGTGTGTCTTGCCAAAACACGCGAGAAAATTTCTGAAACGTGACAATTTTGACTTGACTTCAACCTGAGCCTGCTGGTCTTGTTTCTCCCTGACCATGGCAACATGAGCCTGATCCCGCTCGGCTTCATCAACACCCTGGCTGGCGCCCGGGCGCGCGACGTCCTCCAGCGCCGCCACCTCAGTCGGACTCAACTGGGCGCTGGGCATCTTCTCCAGCCGCATCACACCCGCCTGATTGAACTGTTGCGTGCACAGACTGATATATAACTTGAAGAATTCAGCCACCTCCGCCGCACTGCCACGGGTATACACCCCGCTATCCGCATCAAATATTTTATATACATCACGTCCATTTTTATATGCATGCAAAATGGAAATCTGATGTGACGCTCCTGCTTCCTTATCATTCAAGGTGACGCGAAACACACCAGGTTGCGCGAAAAGCGACTCGTTCAGGATCATGCTGGACAGTCCTTCCACATAACCGCCTTGGACTGGGGCCAAGCCCGCGCGCGCCAAATACGTTTTCGCCTGAACGGTACGGCCGACCCCCTTATGCAAGGGGGCCACTTGATTCAAATGTGTCTGCGCGGCCTCGGTATTATCGACTGTCTTTTGATAATAATTTTGGGCGTATTCCACTAGGGATGCACGCCGAGCATCACGGACGCGATATTCCTGTGGCCCTTTATCCAGCAGCGGCCGGCCCGTCACTTCACCGACTAGCCAGGCATCGCTCAATGGCGCGCAAATCGCGCGTTGAAAGCCTTGATGGTCCTGAAAGAAAGGGAAATCGCCACTCCGCATGAGGGGCGAGAGCGGGGTTTCAACGCTGGGATCCTGGGGACGGAGATGGACTTCGCTATCGGCGTCCAGCGGCATTGCAGGCGCAACGTTCTGCCCCGGGTTACTGTGATTCGACTCGGCCAGAAAAGCGTTGATAAAAGCCATGGAAGCATCCAGCTCCTCCATGGCATTCGGCGACTGACCTTCGCCGCCAGGAGGAGGGGTTTGCGATTCCAGATCTTGGTCGCTGACTAAACCGTTGATTCGCGCCCACTCCTGCTCCGCGGAGCGCGGCGGAGGGACGGGGACGGGCGTCGTAGCGTTGGGGGAAGAAGGCTGAACCGGCACGGGCGCCGTGGGTGTTCCAATAGTAGGCATGGCTGTTCCTGTTATGTTGGTAAAAACACGCACAGTATTTGCCTGATAAAAAACAAAAAATTTCAGATTTTGCTTATAGCATTAGTGAATCATGTTTAACAGTCCACGCTCGGACTTGCCTGAGCGTGGAACCACTTGCGCCGTGTAAGCCTCATCAAGCAGGAATTAACCGCGTGAAAAACTGCCGCAACAGGCGCTGATATTCGTCATCCGCGACGGGTACCGTCGGTGCGCGCAAAATGGGTGGCTCCGCCAACACCCACTGACTCAAATCGGGTTCAAATACGTGAAATTGCACCGCCGGGATGACTCGAGCGCCTCGGAAAGCCATGGAGATAGCGCTTGACGACGATGTCGGGCTCGACAAAGAGATCATGGTTAACACGGGAATATCCTATCAATGTGGTTAATCAGGCCGCCATTGTTATCGACAATCCCACTACTGAATTTAAGATTTCGCCTATTTTATGATTGCTATGATACGTGATAGGCAAAGTGCCTTGTGGCGACGGACTCCGGCGTCCGACAGGCGATTCAGGTTTTATTTGTGCGTAATGATAAGCCAACGAGTAAACGCTACTACGTTGATAAGTTTCAGATTTCGCCTAAGCAAAATCTGAAATTGTTGTGAGCCATCACCTTGGATACTGGCGGCGTTTTCTAACCAGGACCAGGAGTTCAACATGACACTCATTACCCGCACCCTCCAAACCACTCCGGCGCACACTTTTAACGCACCGGCGGATCAAGAACCGGTAGCGCAATCAGCGAAGGCAAGCTCATTGCTGCAGTCCGCCAACCCAGCCGCGGCCGCCGCGCGTCAGCCTGAGCTCGCTCTACTACACCCCTCCAGCACCGCATTGGAAGCCGCGCTTCAGTCGGCTTCCGTCGCCACGCGCGCAGCCAGCCCCACCCCTGCACCAGCAATGCCGCAGATCAGCCCTCAGCAATTAGTGGGCCGCTTGAGCATGTTCGCCAGCACCAATGGGTTTGGATACTCTATGGGTCAACAGGCCAACATCAAGGATATGGTGATGCGTTACGCCCAAAATTATGGCTCTCTGGATTTCAGCCGCAATGACACCTTGATGACCGATTTCGCGCAACGCTTTCAGATCCCGGGCGCCAACGGAGAAGGCGCGACCCCACCGAACTGGAAACAACAGCTGAGCACGCAACTGCTAAAGGCGATTGCCGGCGAAACCACATTGCAAGAGACCGCGCAAGCCATGGCATCCAAGCCAATGGCTTATCTGAGCGGCGCGTCGATTCAGGCGACCCGCACTCAGGTGATCGCCGATCTGACGCAAGCGTTGAAGTACTCCTTCCCGGTCACCGGCGAGCACTCCCGCTATCTGCCGGCCTTGGCCGAGCAGTTGGCGCCGATCGTGCGCCCGGATCCGATTATTTACCGTCAGGACCTGTCCTCTGAAGTCGCCAACGGCGCGCGCCAATGGATCGAGTTGGCAACCGGCATGCAGCTGGCCAGCCAGCTCGGCGTCGAACCACAGTGTTTGTCATCGGCGCAGTTGTTGGAACTGGTGCAGACCGCGCAGGTGGAAGAAACCAAGATCGCACTCGCCAGTGACCAAGCCGGCGCCGAGACGGCGTCAATGCCGATTGCGCAATATAAGCTGGCCTTGCTGGCGCGCGCGCACGGCATCGATCTGAGCCAGGAAGGGAGCGCTGACAAGCTGAAAGCGGTGATTGAGAAAGCCTACGCCGACGAAATCCAGACCATCTCCGCGCTGGAGAAACTCGGGCAGCAACCCCCAAGCCGCAAACAAATGGCAATTGATACCCTGCGCGCGGCGGGTAAGGATCCTTTCGAGCGCGTAGCGCGAGTGAACGCGGGGAAATATGCCGAGCAGGCAAAACCAAAATATTTATATGAAGAATATATGGGGGGGGCAGGCATTCGCTTCCCAGCTTTCTCCCTCTTTGGTATGCCGAACATTAACGATAAATTTAACGATAGCTTTAACGCTTTCACCGAGAATGCGAGCAGTGGACTGCGAGAATTACTGCAGGCGCAGTTCTCGCGTCGCTTCGGCAACACCGCGCTCAACAACGATACGCGTTTCAAAATCCAGACGCCGGTGCTGAACTACAGCATTACCAAACCGTCCCTGAGCGGCGCAGCGGGGATCGACCTGGGACAGCCTAACCCCGTGGCTCAAACGGTCGACACGGGCAACATCGATTCGTCGTTAACCTATATCGTTGAAGACACTGCGGCGGGCGCCAATGATCCACGTTATTACTGGTTCTCGGCCCAAAACGCTTTGCAAGGCTTGCAACCGGTCGATCTCAAGGGACAATCGCTGAATCAGTGGATCAGCGCGAATCAAGATAAGTTGTTTGACTCCGAATTGGTGAAGACGACCGTGCACAATGCGGGCAGACGCGGCACGGTCGAACTGAGCGCATCGTCAGGGAACTTCTTGGGAGACGGAGGACTGAAGAGTGCGCTTCAAAGCGCCGGGGACAGCTACGCCAAAAAACTCGAACAATTCCGCTCAACGGCTTACGCGGAAACCACCGATGAAAAAATGCTGGATAAGGTCCTGGAGGACTTCCTCTTCTACGGCACTTACAAGGCGATTAAGGAAGGCAAGGTATTCGAGGCCGTCGTCAGCGGTATCGGCGACCTGTGCACAGTATTGCCGTATGCCGGTAAAGGGGTGAAAGCCGCACTGCTCGCCGCAAAAATGGCGCGCGCGGCGGTGGCGGTCGGGAAAGCGACTGCCACCATGGAAAAAGGCATCGACATGGTGGAACAAGTGCAAGACGCCGCCAGCCGCGCGCTCTCCGCGTTCCAGAAGTTAGAAGCGCTGCAAGCCTACGGCGATATCGAATATCAACCCAAGCCGTTTCAGCCGGTGAATACCCAAGGTTGGCAACCCTGGGAGCAAGCCAGGAACCACTAAGTCCGGTTCAAGCGCGCGCCGGAGGTCCTCCGGCGCCAGTAAACGGCGCCCCGCTTGGGGCGCTATTCATTTCAATCACTCAAGCAAACAACACCAAGCCCCACACCGTGGCCAAATTGATCAAACCGAGCAGTTGAGCGGCGCTGCCCATGTCCTTGGCGCGCTTGGCCAAGGGATGGCGCTCCAGCGAAGTGTGATCGACCGCGGCTTCAATCGCGGAATTCAACAGCTCGATAATCAAGGTGGCCAGGGAGCTGGCAATCAGCAAGGCGCGCGCCAAAGGCGCGGCATGCACGAAGAACGCCAGCGGAATCAACAGCACCGCCAGCAACACCAACTGACGAAACGCATCCTCGTGGTGGAAGGCGGCGCGGAAGCCATCAAACGAGTAGCCCAGCGCATTGATCAGCCGCCGGAGTCCGGTTTTACCTTTGAACGGGCTTTCGCTAGGTTGCTGCATGGTGCTCCTGTCGGCGGTGGCTATAGCCTCCGCGCGGCTCAAGGAAGAGAGGACGGAGAAGCGATTGCGCGCTCCAGCGCTTCAATATACAAACCAGCCACATCCAGGCCAGATTGATCCATGATCTCGCGAAAACATGTCGGGCTGGTGACATTGATCTCGGTAAGATAATCGCCAATCACATCCAACCCCGCCAGCAGGATCCCGCGACGGCGCAATTCAGGCCCAACCGTCTCGGCGATCTCCCGATCGCGCGCGGTCAATTCACGCACTTCGCCACGACCGCCGGCCGCCAGATTGCCACGAGTTTCTCCAGCTTTGGGTATCCGCGCCAGGCAATAATCCACCGGCTTGCCATCAATCACCAACACCCGTTTGTCGCCGTGACGAATTTCTGGAATGTAGCGTTGCGCCATCACCGTGCGCTCGGACATCTGCGTGATGCTCTCAAGGATCACATTGATGTTGGGATCATCAGGGCGCACGCGGAAAATACCGCTGCCGCCCATGCCATCGAGCGGTTTCAGAATCGCGTCGAAATGCTGATTGACGAAAGCATGCAATCGACCGATTTCACAACTCACCAGGGTCGGGGCAATCAGGTCGGGGAACTGCAATATCGCCAGCTTTTCGTTGAAATCACGCAAGGCCTGACCACTGGTAAACACTTTAACCCCTTGCTGTTCCGCCAGAGTAAACAGCTGGGTGGTATATAAATACTCCAAATCAAACGGCGGGTCCTTGCGCATCACTACCGCGCTGAAACTGGACAGCGGCTGACGATAACAGTCGCCCAACCGATACCAAGCGTCACTCTCACCGGTCAGGGTCAAACCACTGGCATCCACCGTCACCCGTCCACCTTCAAGCGCCAGGTCGCGCGCGCGCGCCACCGCAATGGCATGGCCGCGCGCGCTGGCGGCCTCCATCATGGCAAAGGTCGTGTCTTTATGAATCTTAAAGTGATCCAGTGGGTCGGCAATAAACAAAATTCGCATGACAGGTCCTCAGGCGCTAGTTGGGATCGGTCGCTTCCAGCTCACGCGCACCGGCCAGTAAGGCCAAACGTGCGATGACCCCATAAGAATAGAAACGATTGGCCGCACAGTCGGGCGTGCCAGTGCGATCGGGCAAACACGCTGACTCAAACGATAACGGTGCGAAATACATGCCCGGTGCATTCAAGTTTTCATCTATACCACGACCGGTATGAACGCGATAGAAGCCACCGATAACAAACCGGTCCATCATATAAACCACCGGCTCGGCCACAGCATCCTCGACCGTTTCAAAAGTATAGACGCCCTCTTGGACAATCACTTCTGAAACTTCCAGGCCTTCCTTGACCACCGACATCTTGTTGCGCGCCTTGCGATTGAGCGCCAGAACATCCTCCGGGCTCTTGACGCTCATCACACCCATGCCGTAAGTCCCGGCGTCGGCTTTGACAATCACGAACGGCTCATGTGGAATCTGATGTTCACGATACTGCACACGAATTTTCGCCAACAAATCGGACACGGTATCGGCCAAAGCCTGCTCACCCTGACGCGACTGAAAATCCAGGCCACGGCAAGAACTGAACAGCGGGTTGATCAACCAGGGGTCAATGGAAATCAGCTGAGCAAATTCGCTGGCCACGCTATCGTAAGCTTGGAAATGATGGCTCTTGCGACGCACAGCCCAACCGGCATGCAATGGTGGCAACAGATGTTGCTCGATATTCTGCAGTAGTGATGGAATACCGGCGGACAGATCGTTATTCAGCAGCACCATGCAGGGATTGAAACCATCGGCCAGCAGCAAACGATTGCCCTGACGCACGATGGGCTCCAAGCGCACGGCGGCGCCATTGGCCGCCAGGAACTCGGTCGGCTCGGTGATCTCCGGGTTTAGTGTTCCCAGGCGCACATGTAAGCCGGCCAATTCAAAAATATTCGCCAGCGCGGCGACATTCTGCAGGTAATAAGTGTTGCGTGTGTGGTTTTCCGGAATCAATAACAGACTCTTGGCTTCGGGGCAAACCTTGTCCACGGCGCTCATCGCGGCTTGAACCGCGAGGGGAATGAATTCCGGGTTGAGATTATTGAAACCACCGGGGAACATATTCATATCGACCGGGGCCAATTTGAATCCACTGTTTCTCAGGTCGACAGAACCGTAAAATGGTGTGGCATGCGCATGCCACTGGCTACGGAACCAATGCTCGATTTGCGGTTGCGCCGTCAGGATACGGCCTTCTAATTCCAGCAAGGGTCCGGTTTGCACATTGGACAGGTGCGGTATGGGCATGTCGCCCCCCTAAGTGATGACTCGATAGTCCTGCTATGGTGGGGGTTGTACCGGGTAGATTCAACCCTCGCATGATGACATTTCGACTGAATCTACGCGCGCGGCCAAAGGAATCGGGTATTGTAGCGCCACTTGTGCTGGCACCCTGGTCATTTTAGCATGATGACATAACCTGTAATTCCGCCACCCTTCACATCAGAAAGCCTTACATGCACCACGTCGCTCGTCTTGCTTGGCGTTATCTGTTGGTAGTTCTGCTGCTCCCCTGCCTGGCGCATGCCGCCGGTCCGTTGGATCAGAGTCCCTTTACCGATCTCAACGGACATGCCAGCAATGTGATGGCATTACGCGGAAAAATGACGCTGGTCAACTTCTGGGCCAGCTGGTGCGCGCCGTGCCGTCAGGAAATGCCCATGCTCGACAAGCTGCGGCAACAGTGGCAAACCCACGGCATTGAAGTACTTGGCATTGCACTGGACGACAAGGCCGCGGTTCAGGCTTTTATCCGGCAAAGCAAAATTCGCTATCCGATTTGGCTAGGCGACGATCGCACCCTGGATCAAATGCCAGCGCTGGGCAACCCAGCCATGGCGCTGCCCTTTACGCTGCTGTTGGACCGGCAAGGCCGGGTGGTGGCGCGCTGGAGCGGGCAGTTGAGCGCCACTATGCTCAAACAGGCACTGGCCCCTTATCTCTAAGCCGCCGAGATCAAGCCACAGCCGCAAGCATGACCGCTGGCCGGGTCGGGCTGACGCCTTGCGAAGCGCGAAGGAAGACCGGCCCGGCCAGCGGTCATGCGCACTGGGACGCCAGGTCTTAAAGACTCGCGGCCAACAAGCTGCCCTGTTCGATGGCGCGCTTGGCATCCAACTCGCTCGCCACATCCGCGCCCCCAATCAGATGCACCTTTTTACCCATGGCCGCGAGCGGCGCTTCCAGCGCGCGCAACGGCTCTTGGCCCGCGCAAATGACCACGTTGTCCACCGCCAGCAGCTGCGATTCACCCTTGATGTTCACGGTCAAACCGCCATCATCAATCCGCTCATAATGGACACCACCCAGCATTTCAACCTGTTTCATCTTTAGACTGCTGCGGTGAATCCAGCCCGTGGTTTTCCCCAGGCTTTCGCCAGGCTTTGCCGGTTTGCGTTGCAACAGATAGATCCGCCGCGCACTGGCGCTCGGCTGAGGTCCTTCGGCCGCCAGGCCCCCGGCGTGCGCCAGCTGCATGTCCACCCCCCATTCATGCATGAAGGCACTGGGGCTCAATGACGTTGAGGGCCCGCTATGGCTAAGGAATTCAGCGATATCAAAGCCAATGCCGCCCGCGCCGATAATCGCCACGCGCGCGCCGACCTGTTTACCATGCTTAATCACATCCAAGTAGGACATCACCATTGGATGATCAATTCCGGGAATATCCAGCTGACGCGGCACAATGCCGGTCGCCAAAATCACTTCGTCGAAATCCGCCAAGTCCGACGCTGACACCTGACGATTCAACTCCACCTGAACACCGGTCAGCTCAAGTCGCCGGCGGAAATAGCGCAGGGTTTCATTAAACTCTTCTTTGCCCGGAATGCGCTTGGCCACATTGAATTGCCCGCCAATTTCGCTGCCCGCGTCAAACAGGGTGACCGCGTGTCCACGCGCAGCGGCTTCGGTGGCGCACGCCAGCCCCGCCGGTCCGGCGCCAATCACCGCCAATTTTTTTGCTGCGGTAGTGGGCGGACTGACCCACTCGGTCTCGCGACAAGCGCGCGGATTCACCAGGCAGGAGGTTAAACGTCCCTGGAAAATATGATCGAGACAGGCCTGATTACACCCAATGCAGGTATTGATTTCATCCGCGCGCGCACCAGCGGCTTTATTGACAAATTCTGGATCCGCCAAAAACGGACGTGCCATGGACACCATATCGGCGCAACCTTCGGCCAGCACGCTTTCCGCAACCTCGGGGGTATTAATCCGGTTGGTGGTAATCAAGGGGATGCCGACTTGTCCCATCAGCTTTTGTGTCACCCAGGCAAAGCCGGCGCGCGGCACCATGGTGGCGATGGTCGGAATCCGCGCTTCATGCCAGCCGATGCCGGTATTGATGATATTGGCGCCGCAAGCCTCAACCGCGTGCGCCAATTGCACCACCTCATCCCAATCACTGCCATCCTGGACCAAGTCCAGCATTGACAGGCGATAAATAATGATGAACTCGCGTCCGACCGCAGCGCGCACCGCGCGCAGGACTTCTTGAGGGAAACGAATTCGCTTGGCAAAACTACCGCCCCAGTCGTCTTGGCGCTTGTTGGTGTGCGCGGCAATAAATTGATTAATCAGATAGCCTTCCGAGCCCATTACCTCCACCCCATCGTAGCCAGCCTGCTGCGCCAGACTGGCGCAACGGGCAAAATCAGCGATGGTGTCCCAAATATCCTGTTCGGTGAGCTCGCGCGGGCGATAGAAGTTAATCGGCGCAATCAATGGCGAAGGCGCGACACAGCCTTCTTGAAAGCTATAGCGCCCGCTATGCAGAATTTGCAGGCAAATCTTACCTCCAGCGGCATGTACCGCATCGGTCACAATCCGGTGTTGGGCGACGCCCTCCTGATCCACGAGCTTTGCCGCGCCCTCGCCGACGCAGCCTTGCGCATTGGGGCCGACCCCACCCGTCACAATCAAGCCCACCCCGCCCGCGGCGCGTTCTGCATAGAACGCCGCCATTTTGTTAAAACCGTCAGGCGCTTCTTCCAGGCCGGTATGCATCGACCCCATCAATACACGGTTTTTTAACGTGGTAAAACCCAGATCCAGTGGTGCGAGCAGATGCGGATAAGCAGTCATGTCAGGTCTCGAGTAGGCAGGTACGGTGCACCCATTACCACGACCATACTGACTAGTAAGTAAGTTGTCAATGGCATAAACAATGCGAATCAAAAACTAGTATTCTCTCTGGAATTTCGTTCGGAAGTCGGGATGGAAGACGACGATGTAGCGGCGTTATCATCCAGCCAGCACACCAGATCCGCCACCACTTGCTCGCGATTGATCTCGTTGTGCATTTCATGCCGTCCGCCCGGATACACCTTGATCTCAATCGCGTCGAACCCCGCCTTGCGATAGCGCCGCGCCAGCTGCTTAAGGCCGAACATGCCTAGGCTCACCGGATCGCGACTGCCCGCCAGCAACAATACAGGGCAGGCGCCGGGTAGATTGCGCGCATGCTTTTCCGCGTGTTCCAGGGCGATCACCCCGCCGAATAGATCGATCCACAGTGCCGGTGTTGGAACAAAGGCGCACAAAGGATCGGCCAAGTAGCGATCGACCTCAAGTTGATCGCGTGACAACCAATCCGCCACAGTACGCCTTGGCCAGAAAGTCAGATTAAACCCGCCGAAAATCAGACGCGCCAAAAAACGATTTTGGCGGCGCGGGCCACTCACTTTGCTACAAATTTTCGCAACGCCGCGCAGCACGCGCGCCATGGCGCCCTGCCGATAGCCGGTGGCCGACAACACCATCGCGCTCAAGCCAACCCCGCCGGTCAGCATCAGGTATGCGCGGGCGATAAATGAACCCATGCTGTGGCCAAATAAAATCAGAGGTGCCCCAGGGTGCAGCAGCGCGATATGCCGCTCGACCTGGCGCAAATCAGTGACGACCTTATCCCAACCGCCCTCTTCGGCAAACCAGCCTACGCGCTCGGCGTGCGCCCCATGGCCACGATGGTCATGGGCATAGACCGCATAGCCAGCAAGGCACAGTGACTCGGCCAGACGCTGATAGCGCGTGCCATGCTCCGACAAGCCATGGGAGATCAGCACGACACCGTTAAATGATTCCGAAGGCAACCAGCGATACAGCCAGATCGCAGCGCCATCGCGGGCGGTTAATTGCAGCGTATCCATGAAATTCCTCGCGCCGACTTACAGCAACACATCGGCGGGGTTGTAGTCGTGGTTGATTAAAGCGGTCATGACATGATCGCGCCAAGCTCCGTCCAAAAATAGATATTGGCTGGCATGGCCCTCGATAACGAAGCCGGCATGCGCCAAAAGCGTCGCACTGCGCTGATTGTGTGGCTGGTAGTTAGCTTGAATGCGATGCAGCTTGAGGTGGGAAAACGCCAATTGCACCATGGCGTCGAGCGCCTCGCGCATCAGACCTTGCCCCTGATAGTCGCGCCCCAGGCCATAACCCATGGTGCAAGACTGCATCACGCCGCGTTGGATATTGGATAGCGAGATACTGCCAATCAACAGTTCGGGTTCCGTGCGCGAAAATAGCAGATACGAGGCGCCACGCCCATCGAGCCAGTCGCGCGCGCGCAACTTGAAGCGTGCCGACCAGTAGGCGGAGGTGAAATACAGGGCGCCTGGAATCGGGTCCCAGGGGGCAAAATGATCGCGGTTTTTTAGCTGAAAAGCCAGCATGGGTAGGGCAAACATCGGATCGACCGGACGCAGCGTCAAGCGCTCAGTCGTTAAAACAGCTTGTGCTATAGACACCTTACGCTCCCCAACAGCCACTCGATCCAGCGGTCCGTTGGGCGCAAGGTCGGACAGACGCAATGGTCTGTCCGACCACTTGGCTTAGGCGGTCAGGCGGGTGAGGGCTTCACGATATTTGTCGGCGGTCTTCTGGCGCACGTCCGCCGGAACGCTCGGTGCGGGCGCCTGTTTGTTCCACCCACTGGCTTCCAGCCAATCGCGAACAAATTGTTTATCGAAACTCGGAGGATTACTGCCGGCCTGGTAACTGTCTAGTGGCCAGAAACGGCTGGAGTCAGGCGTCAGCACTTCATCCATCAAGGTCAATGTGCCATCCAGATCCACCCCAAACTCAAACTTAGTATCGCAGATGATAATCCCACGAGAATAAGCATATTGGCTAGCGGCGAGATAGAGTTCAATTGACTTGGCGCGTACCGCCTGCGCCAACTCTTGACCAATCAGAGTCGCGCACTGTTCGAAGCTGATATTTTCATCGTGATCGCCAACCGCGGCCTTGGTCGACGGCGTGAAGATCGGCTGTGGCAGGCGCGCGGCCTCCACCAGTCCCGCCGGCAGGGCGATACCACTCACCGTGCCACTGTGCTGATATTCCTTCCAGCCAGAGCCCGCCAGATAACCGCGCACGATGGCTTCCACCGGGACCGGTTTCAAGCGTTTAACCACCACGGCGCGCCCCACTACCTGCGGTAAATCCTCGGCGCTGACCACGTCTTCAACCCGGTCACCGGTCAAGTGATTCGGCACAACCGCTTTGAGTTGCTCAAACCAGAAATTGGAAATTGAAGTCAGAATCTGTCCCTTGGCCGGAATCGGGTCATCCAAGATCACGTCAAAGGCCGACAAGCGATCAGTCGCGACCATCAGCATGCGTTGGTCGTCAATTTCATACAGATCACGTACTTTGCCGGAATAAATTTTCTTCAGGCTTTGCAGGTTGGTGGTACGAATTCCGGTCATGAACGTCAATCCTCTAGCTAGTAAAATTCCACGCTGTCCGCCAACCCCCTTATAGGGTGTCGCGAATCGCCATTGCCTGATCCAACGCCTGCTCGGCGCTGGCGGCCAAAACGGTAAAATGCCCCATTTTGCGTCCGGCGCGCGCCTCGCTCTTGCCGTAGAGATGCAAATGGGTGTTCGGGGCTTCCATCAACACATCCCAATGGGGTTGCGCGCCATCATCCGACCAGGCATCACCCAGAATATTGGCCATCACCACCGGCGAAAGTAATCGGCAGTCGCCGGGCAGCAAAGCGCACAAAGTGCGAACTTGCTGTTGGAACTGATCAGTAACACAAGCATCCAGGGTGTAATGGCCCGAGTTGTGGGGTCGTGGCGCAATCTCATTGATCACCAGACGGTCGTCTTCGAGGACAAAAAACTCCACTGCCATCACACCGACATAATCCAGCGCATGCGCCAATTTGCGCGCCATGTTCTGCGCCGATTCCGCCACGGAGTCGGCGAGTCGCGCCGGCACGATGCTGAGATCGAGGATGCCATCCTGGTGTTGATTTTCCGATACAGGAAACACTTCGATCTGGGCGCTGCTGGTGCGCGCTACCACGACCGAGATTTCCAGCTTAAGATCAAGCATTTTTTCCAGCACGCACGCACCCGAACCCATGGCGACAAAGGCGCGGCGCGCATCATCGGCACTAAGTACCCGTTGCTGCCCCTTACCGTCATAGCCCAAACGCGCGGTCTTCAAAATTCCAGGCAGATACGCACTCAGGTCCGCATTCAGATCAGCCTCCGACTCCAGCGCCAAATAGGCGGCGGTGGCTAAACCGGCACGATTGATCCAGCTTTTCTCCGCGATGCGATCTTGGGCAATCGCCACGCATTCTCCGCTAGGCGCTACCCGCACGCTGCGGGCAAGCTGGCGCATCGCTTCAGCATCGACATTTTCAAACTCGGTGGTCACCGCGGCGCAAGTACGGGCCAGGGTTGCGAGCGCTGCCGCATCACTGAACGGGGCACAAAGATGCACATCGGCAAAGGCCGCGGCGGGCGCGGCGGAATCGGGGTCGAGCACGGTGACGCGATAGCCCATGGTCTTGGCCGCCACCACAAACATCCGTCCCAGCTGACCGCCGCCGAGAATGCCCAGCATAGCGGGAGGTAAAATTGCGTTCATTGCATTACTCCACGGAGGGCAGGGTCATGGCCAGCACGGTCTGCTGTTGCGCTAGACGAAAGGCCTGTAGCTTATCGGCCAACGCGGGCATGTTGAGCGCCAGCATGGCAATGGCGAATAAAGCCGCGTTAGCGGCGCCGGCTTCACCAATCGCGAACGTGGCCACCGGAATACCTTTGGGCATTTGAACAATGGATAACAGGGAATCTTCACCGCGCAAATATTTGGAGGGAACAGGAACACCGAGCACCGGAACCGTGGTTTTTGCCGCCAACATGCCGGGCAAGTGCGCGGCGCCCCCCGCTCCGGCGATAATCGCCTTTAGACCACGGGACAGTGCATTCTCAGCATAGTCGAACAGCAGATCCGGTGTGCGATGCGCCGACACTACGCGCGTCTCGCATTCGACGCCGAAATCACGCAGCACGCGAGCGGCATGCTGCATGATATCCCAATCACTGTTACTGCCCATCACGATACCGACTTCAATCATGGCCACAATGCTCGCTACACAGAAAGCATGATTTTACCCGATTGCAGCCATGGACCGGCTTTATCTCTTCACGTCAAGCAAAACCAAGGACGGATGCGATGGTGTTGTTACATGGTTTTTAGCAGCTGCTTGCCTTTGGCGGCGGCGGCGCTTTTTGGATAGAGCTTGATCAGGCGTTTCAGTGTGGCGCGCGCCTCGTCGAGCTGGCTGAGATCGCGTTGGCAGAGCGCAATATTGCGCAGGGCGTCCGGCGCCTTGGGATTATTCGGGTTCTGCTCGGCAAAACGCCGATGAATTTCAATCGCCGCATCATACTGGCGCAAAGCCGTATGCGCCACACCGAGCCAATAGTTGGCGTCGGGGGTCTGCGGATCGTTGGGATTTTGTTTGATGTAGAGTTCCAAGGCCGTAATGGCATTGGCAAAGTCGCGATTGCGCAGCAAATTGAGCGCCGGGTCCAGACTGGGGCTGGGTTCCGCGCTGGCGGCGGCAGGCGCTGACGCGTTGAGCGCGCCAGGCGACGCGACGCTGGGTCCGGAACTGGGGTTTTCCAGACGCGCCAATCGCCCATCCAGATCGCCGTATAGATCGTTTTGTCGTTTCTGCGTGGTTTGTAGATTATAGTTCAAGACCTCAACCTCACCGCCCAGCTTGGCCACCTGCGCTTTTAAATCATCCAGCTGACTGACCATATCCAACAATTTATCGTTCGATAGTTTGGTTTCGATCTGGCTTAAGCGCGTACTGGCCTGCTGATTGACCTGATTAATCTGTTCGCGAGTGTTTTCCAGATCGGCATTGGTTGCACAACCTGCAAGTAGTAGCAGAACAGCGCTGCCGAGGGCGAGGCGTTTCATGGTTAACTCCATTAAGGCAGGCCGGACCTCGGTATGCGAGGGTCCGGCCCGTCTGCGGCAATCACTTGCCAACTAGATACTATTTATTGTCGTACACAATATCATCGCGACGGTTTGCGGCAAAATCCGCATCGGTACTCCCCTGAACCCGGGGCTTTTCCATACCAAAGCTGACCGCTTCCAGCTGTTGCTCGGGAACCCCCAGCACTTCCATCGCCTGCTTCACGCTTTCCGCGCGACGTTGACCCAAGGCCAAATTGTATTCGCGGCTACCGCGCGCGTCAGTATTCCCTTGAATCACCACTTTGTGATTGCTATTCGCCTTCAAAAAGTCGGCGTGCGCCGCCACAGTCGGGCGATATTGATCCTTGACCGCGGAGGAGTCGAAATCAAAATACACGCTACGTTGCGCTAACGGACTACTCGGGTCACTCAATGGATCAATCGATGTCGACTGACTGGTCCCCGAGCTGACCGGAGCCACCAGAGTTGCCGCTGGCAGCGTAACCGGCGACGGCGCGCTCACGGTCTGCGGTTTGGTGCTGGCACAAGCCGCTAGCAATGACGCGGTTGCAGTGGCAATTAATAGATGTTTCCAGTTCATATCCACTCCTTGGATAAAGTCAGTTCGAATTATTGTACGGTCCCCAGGCGGGGTCTTGTACTTCACCGTCCAGCACCGCCAATTTCACTTTACTGCTGCCGTCCGGCGTCGCGGCATACAACACACTTTTGCCGCCGACCACACTGGCATACAGCACCATGCGCCCATTCGGTGCAAAACTTGGACGCTCGTTATACGGATCCTGTGACAACACACGGGCATCGGAAGAGCCGAAGCTCTGCAACATCACACGAAACCCACCTCCCGCGCGCTGAATATAGGCAAAACTTTTGCCATCGGGCGCCACCCGTGGCGAAACATTGTAAGACCCTTGCCAGGTCAGGCGCGTCGCATCGCCACCGTTGACCGACATGCTATAAATCTGAGGCCCGCCGCTACGGTCGGAAACAAACACAATCTGCGCGCCATCCGGCGTCCAGGTTGGCTCGGTATCAATCGCACTGCTGTAGGTCAAGCGCTGCGCCGCGCCGCCCAAGGCATTGATCAAATAAATTTCAGAGTTACCGCTGCCGGTCAGCACCACCGCCAAGCGCCGGCTATCGGGAGACCACGCGGGGGCGGAGTTGCTGCCCTTAAAGTTGGCGGCGGCATAACGCTTACCGGTCGCCAGGTCCTGCACCCAAACCACGGGTTTATGCGTTTCAAACGAGACATAGGCCAGATAACGTCCATCTGGCGACCAGGACGGCGACATGATCGGCTCTTTGGAGCGCAGAATGGTTTGCGCCCGCGCGCCATCCATATCGGCAATCTGCAACTGGTAGCGACTCCCTTGCTTCATGACGAAGACAATCTGGGTATTGAACATCCCTTTCTGCCCAGTAATCGCTTCGTAAATCATATTGGCAATGGTATGCGCTACTTGGCGCGAGCGCTCCGGCGCCACGGTGAACTGCCCCGTGGTCAGCTGCTTTTTCTGCGCAATATCCATCAAAGTAAAACTGATCGTAACCTCGCCATTTGGCGCACTGACAACCGAGCCGACCGCCAGCGACAACGCGCCGGACGCCTGCCATGCCGGATAATGAATCGCAGCGACACTGTAGGGGACATCAGCCACCGTACTGCTATCGATCAAGCGGAACATACCAGACAAATTAAGGTCATTCCTGATCACCGGTGTGACGGCATCGCGCAGCAAGGTGGTTTCATTCTGAAATGGCACGATCGCAATCGCATGACGATTCGCGCCACCGCCGACGATCTCAATCGTCATTTCCGCGCGGGCACCACAACTCAAGACTAAGAGTAGCAGCGCCAACACCATGGTAAACAGAGACTTTGAACGATGCATTAGTTCCCTCGAATCACTAATTAGCATTAAGAATGCCACGGACATGCTATTTGGGTCTAAATTCCAAATTCAATTGGCGGTATGCGGCAAAACTGGCACCGGCGGGCAGAGCCGGGAAAGTTCGCGCCTGCCAAATCGCGCGCTGCACCGCATCGTCATAGGCGGGGTTTCCGCTAGACTGTAGCAGCTTAACCGCGCGAATCTCCAGCGTCGGCCACAATAACACCTGCACCACCGCCTTGGGATTGCCACTCAAGTCTGGTGGAAGTTGCACCAGAGGCCGCACGCGATTCTGAACCTCGGCGGCATAATTACTGTGCGCAGTGGCTGAACCATTCACCACCCCGGTCGCCGCGGTGCCCGGGGTGCCAGCCTGATTACTGCGCGCATTGGCCGGTCGCGAGGTATTGCTACTATTCAGATCGGCCAATAAATCATTGGTATCGTCTTCATAATGCTGTGCCGTCTTCTTGCCCTTGCTCGGCGTAGGCGCGGCAGCAACGGGCTCTTTCACCCTGGATAAAAGCTTGGACTTGGCCACTTCGGCGGCTTTAGGCCGTGGCGCGCGCGCGAGTTCGGCGCGCGGCTGCGATGCCTGCTGCTTGTGCAATTTTTTCGGCTTTTGATGACGGGCTAGTTGAATATCGGCGGTGGCGGGTTCAACTTGCGGCGGGCTAGGCTCAACCGCCGCGGGCGGGGCCACTGTCGGTGGCGCCGACTGCGGCGGTGTGGAAGGGGGGGAAGGCGGTGGCGGCGCGCTGCTCCATAGTTCCACCGCGACCGGAGCCGGAGCGCTAACCACGGCAGTGTGCACACTGAACACCATCCAAACCACCAGAGCCAGATGCAGTACCACCGAGCAGATCAGCGGCACACCAAAGCGATTTGATGCCTTCATTCGCTCAGCTTCACCGTCAACGCGACACGCCGAATGCCCGCCTTATGCAGCGTATCGGCCACCCGCAGCACATCGGCATACTTCATGTCTTGGCTGGCGGAAATGGCGAATGGCTGATCGCCTTGCTGTAACTGACCGGCGGTGGCTTCAAGCTCGGATAGGCTAGATATCGCGATGGATCTATCCGCGGTTTTCAGCGTAATGCTGGTGGGTCCGTTGACCACCACCTCGACCGGAGCCACAGTGGGGGCGCGTGCCTGTGACACGCTGGGAACATCAATCAGTCCTGGCGAAAACATCGGTGTGGTAATCATGAAAATCACCAACAGAACCAGCATCACATCGATATAGGGAACGACGTTCATCTGATTGATCTGGCGGCGTGGACGTCGGTTCAGCATGGCTCGATCATTATTATTGAAGTTCACACGGCATCATAACACCCGAACCAGCGTGCTGATGAGAGAGGCTTTCGACAATCAAGATACCTTGAAAGTTCAGCGCCGAATGGCCAAGGTCAATCCGTCGCCCACCGGCAGCACCGATAGGCGAATGCGCGCATCGGACTTCAGCGCCGCATTAAACGCATGCATCACATGGACTCCGGGCGGGTCGGCCGCCTGTGGCGCCAACACGCGACCGCTCAAGAAAATATTGTCCAGCACGATGATTCCCCCCGGGCGCACCAATTGCAGGCAGGCTTCGTAATAGTCAGGTGTCAGCGGTTTGTCGGCATCGATAAACGCCATATCGAAACTGGCCTGCTGCCCCTCTACAAGCAGTCGTCTGACGGACTCCAACGCGGGGCCGAGCATCAGCTCAATACGCTCCGACACACCCGCCTTCTGCCAGTATTCGCGGGCAACATCGGTAAACTCCGCGCGGATATCGCAGGCGACCACCTGCCCATCAGCGGGCAAGGCCAAGGCTAGCGCCATGGCGCTATAGCCGGTAAACACGCCCAGTTCCAAATAGCGCCGCGCGCCGATCAGCTGTGCCAGCCAAGCCATAAACTGGCCCTGCTCTGGCGATATCTGCATTTTGGCATTGCGGTGAGCTGCGGTGAAGCGGCGCAACTCCTGCAGCACCGGGTGCTCGCTCACACCGATATCCAGCAGGTAGGCATTTAAGTCCTGGTCAAGTCCAAGTGTACGGCGCGTCATGATTTACCACGGATTACTTCAGTAGAAAAAACAAACGCCCGTTGCGGGCGTTAAAAACAAATGAATCAACCGCAAGTGATCAGTCAGGCTGATACACATAAGGTTTTTGCTCTACGCGCGACTCCTGCCACCGACGTTGGTCTTCCAGATTCGGCTTGCGATCCCACCAAGTCAGGCGCAGTTCTTCACGCTGGCTGTCGACCTCAGGATTTTGCTGCAAGAACTGGGTCATGAATTTTGTAAAATCAGACTGATACATCCTAACTCCTGAAACTGACGTTGGTAGTGCGATTGTACTGCAAAACTACGCAAGCGGCATTAATCGCCCAATGGCCGCACGTTAAAGCGCCATCACCGGCTCGCTTTTCTCGCCATACATCTTGCGGTCCGCCACCGACAGCAACTCTTCAATCAGTACACCGTCTTCCGGATAGTAAGCCACGCCAATACTCACCCCCAGGCGAATGAGATGGCCGGACACTTCATACGGCGATTCAATGGCCTGTTTCAGACGCTGCACCACTAAATTGACCTCAAGTTTAGACTCGACCTCCTCCAGCAAGACCACGAACTCGTCGCCCCCCAAGCGCGCGACCGTATCTTCGGTGCGCAACTCCACCTTGAGGCGCGCGGCAATCATTTGCAGCACAAGGTCGCCGGTAGCGTGGCCATAGGTATCATTCACCGGTTTGAAGCGATCCATATCGAGAAACAGCACCGCCAGACAGTAATCATGGCGGTTCAGGCGCGAAATTGCATGATGCAGGCGATCATAAAACAGATTGCGATTCGCCAGGTTGGTCAGACGATCATGATTGGCCAGATAGAACAACCGCAGCTCACGCTCCTGACTACCTTCCAGAAAGCTGGCGTAACTCGTCACTCCCACCAAAATGATCGCCAATAACACCAGTGACAATAGCAGGGCCAACACGCAGGCAAAAGGATCGATATCACTGAATCCCAATTGCCACGTCATACTTACCATCAGGGGCTGTATCGAACCACTTAGCTGATGCTGAGACGCCAACTGAGGAAATAGCCAACCCTCTAACGTGGAGCGCGCCGCGCTGACGCGTTCGAGCCGCCAACCATCCCCAGTCGCTGTCCGCGGATACCAGAGTCGCACTCCTGCGCCGACAGGCAGAGGAGGAATCAAACTAGGCAACAGGGCATCGGCGCGCACCACCAATGCAACCACGCCACCACCGGGAGCCCCAACCGCGCGCATCAACAAGTAAGCCGCGGAGCCATCCGCCAGACGAAAGGGGGAAGACAACTGGGTGCCATTCAAACGCAGAGCCCACGGCGGCTGAGTACGCAGCAGGCGATGAAAGGAGGGGGTCAAAAGCTGAGATACACCGTCGCTTTTATGCAACAGAGCTGGCGTGGCCAACGTAACAGAACGGCCATCCACGCGAAATAACCCGGCCATCTGCGGGTGCGCGTAGCGCAAGCGACGAGCAAAGGCCAACTCGCTCTGCTCATCGGACATCTGAGCGCAATAGGCCGCATAGCTATCCAGCACAATCTCGTTACTTTGAAGTTTCTGCCCGAGCTGCTCGAAGAATTGCTGATCGAATGCGTTAAACCTTTGCTCGGCATTGAATACCGCGCGACTGACAAAAGACATGCCAATCAGCGCGCTCATCACCAGCCACAACAAAGCGCAGGTCAAATAGACCAGTCTCATTCGCATGGTGTTGCCATATTTACGGTTAAACGATGGAGCATTGTAGAGGACGCGACACCGTAAAACATTAGCTTGCCAAGTAAAAGTTGAATTTTTACCCAACTCTGCCCGAAAGGTCAGGCCAAAAAACACACACCCGGTCGAAGGCGATTAGATGCCCCAATGCGGTTTGCCTAATTTTTCGGTCAATAAACGCCAAGACTGCATCATCTTTTGAAACTTGTTATTGGTTGGCGCCAGTTCCCGCACCTTGATCAACATCTCGCTGGCGCGGCGCATATAGCTCTCGTGCCAGCCATTGCGGTGTACGAACGCCATGGTGGCGCTCACCAGGTTCAACATAATCTGAATATTGTGCGGCATTTCAGCCTGGGCCTTGGCAAAACGCTCAATCGCGGCATCAAATGCTCCGGCCTGCGCGTCTTTCACCGCCAGGTTATTCAGATCAGCCACTGACTGTACGTTCTGGGCAATCAATTGCCGACCGCTCTCGCCACGCCCGACATGTTCAAACAGATCGCCCAGCTGCGCCAATAGAAAGTCGTCGTCGTGGTGATTGCGCACCAGACTCTTCATCACTTCGTCGCCCATATTGGGTTTATGCAGGGCATAGCACGCCCGGGCAAATTCCATCTGAGCTTCCGGTTTCAGGGTCCCCGCCAGCTGCCGGAAGCGCTCTTCGGCCTGCTGCAGCAATTGCGCGGCGCGACCCGCGTTACCGTTTTGCATCTGCACTTGGCTATCGACCACATCAGCCATCCATTCGCCGGTCTCGTTATAGCGATAATCACGACGTAATCGTCCCAAGGTCTGACTAGCGTTACCGAGCTCGCCTTGGGCCAATTGAACTCGTGCCAGCATGGCATAGTGGGTCGAACTACGGTGCCAGGTGTATTTGCCGATTTCCAGCGTTTCGCGGCTAGCCGCTTCCGCGGTGGGTAAATCATGATTAAGCAACGCCACCTCGGCCAATTGCTGCTGGCGCCGAATGACCACCGGTGATAGATCAGTCGCCAGCTTGAGTGTCGCCTGGGCTTGCACCAAATCATGGTTTTCGCGGTGCAGGCGCGCCAACCAATCATAGGCTTCCATAATGTGATCGTTATCTTCCAGTACTTCCTGGAACAGCATGTGCGCTTGATCCAGAGACTTAAGCTCGGTCAGCGCTTTAGCCAGACCCAATTTGGCCCAGGGGACGCTTTTGATTCGCAGCACATCCATGTAAAGACTGCGCGCGGTATCGAAGTCGCCAATTTTCAGCGACAACGATCCCTTGAGCTTCATAAAGTCGAGGGTAAATTCGCCGCGTTCAGCAATCAGCCGCGAGCAGGTTTCGATCGCCTGCAAATACTCGTTTCGCATAATCGCTTCGTCGATAGCCCGAAACGCTTCGCGTTTGCGCATGGCCTTACCCAAGCGCTGCGCTAAAATCTCGCCGGTAAACGGCTTTAGCAGATAATCGTCCGGCGCCATTTCCGCCGCCGAGATCACGCGCTGCGCGCGCCGCTCACCGGTGACAATCATGAAGACACACGACTGCTTGATCAGATTACGTTCCTTGACCTCTTCAAACAGGTACAGCCCATCGTAGCCATTGCCAAGATCATAGTCACACAACACCACATCGAACTCGTAGCGCCCCATTTTGGCCAAAGCGTCACTCGCCTTACTGGCATATTCGACTTTTTCAGCGCCAAACGATGACAAGGTCATTGCTAGCGCGCGCTGCATTTCTGGCACGCTATCCACGACCAGAAACAAGCGATTGGCATACGGATCCTTATAGCCGCCCGTGCGCGGCCCCGGGTCAGACGCTACCCCCAGTCTGGCCGGCTGAATCGCGCCGGACATTGATTGCGGCTTTTCACTCATGATCGGCTACCCATGGCTAGCTTCATGCTGGCTGCAGCTTGGCATAGCGCAGATCCAGCCATTTCAAGCCATGCTCGGCAAAATTGATTTGCAGGCGCGTGTCTTGAGCCCCACCTTCGGCATTCACCACTACCCCCAGGCCAAACTTGGCATGCGTCACCGATTGGCCGATGTGCAAGCCTTGCATGGACTCATCGACAACGGACACCGCCGGTTGCTGCGATTTTTTCTCCAGCCACGGCGCCTTGACACTGGGGCGCACCAACGGCTTCTGGCTGGACAACACGCGTAGCAGCTCGGAGGGAACCTCGTCGACAAAGCGTGAACGGATAGGATAGCGAGTTTGACCATGCAACATGCGCGATTGGGCACAACTTAGGTATAAACGCTGGCGCGCACGCGTCACGGCAACGTACATCAGACGACGTTCTTCTTCTAGGCCTTTGGCATCGTTCATGCTATTTTCGTGCGGAAACAGCCCTTCTTCCAGGCCGGAAGCAAACACCGCGTCAAACTCCAGCCCCTTGGCGGCGTGCACCGTCATCAACTGCAGCGCATCGGCGCCGGCTTCGGCCTGATGTTCCCCCGCCTCTAGCGCCGCCGAAGTCAAAAATTCGACCAAGACCTGATCCTGGCTCTCGGGCACAAAAGCCGCGGCCGCGCTGATCAGCTCATCCAGGTTGGCCAACCGCTCTTCACTTTCTTTTTTGTCCTGCTCGTACATTACGCGCAGCCCGGAGTCATCGATCACCAGACTCACGGTTTCCGCCAGGGTCAAACCGCTGGCGCGCTCGCGCATGGCCTCGATCAGTAGCACGAACTTGGCCAGACTGGCGGCGGTACGCCCTCCCGCCGCGGAACACGCGGCTTGCCACACCGAGGTGCCACCATCGCGACTGGCGTTGAGCAAATTTTCCACCGAGCGCGCGCCGATGCCGCGCGCCGGAAGATTAATGACCCGCAGCAAGGCGTTATCGTCCTCGGGATTGTCCATCAGGCGCAAATAAGCCAGCGCATGCTTGATTTCCTGGCGTTCAAAAAAGCGCAAACCGCCATAAATCCGGTAGGCCAGGGCGGCATTGACGAGCGCATGCTCCAACGCGCGCGACTGCGCATTGGAACGATACAGCACGGCGATATCGGCCAGATTCATCCCTTCGCGCTTCAAGCCACGCACTTCATCCACAATGAACTCGGCTTCGTCAACATCCGAACTGGCCTCATAAAAGCGAATCTCCTCGCCCTCGCCGGCCTCAGTCCAAAGATTTTTCCCCAGACGTCCATCGTTATGCTCGATCAGCGCGTTCGCCGCCTTGAGAATCGTGCCGACCGATCGATAATTCTGCTCCAGGCGAATCGCCTCCTCAACCGAATAATCGCGCAGCAACGAGCGCATATTGCCGACTTCGGCGCCACGGAACGCATAAATCGACTGGTCATCATCGCCGACGGCGAACACCGCGTTATCCTGCCCCGCCAGCAAACGTAGCCAGGCATACTGCAGCCGGTTGGTATCCTGAAACTCATCCACCAGGATAAAACGGAAACGGCTGCGGTAATGATGGCACAGCGCCTGATTGGCCGAGAGTAGTTCATAACTTCTCAGTAGCAACTCGGCAAAATCCACCACACCTTCACGCCGACACTGCGCGTCATAGGCGGCATACAGCTCAATCAACTTTTGACCGTAAAAATCGTGCGCGCCCAGCGCGCTAGCGCGCTGGCCAGCTTCCTTGTTGCCATTGATAAAATTCTGCACGCTGCGCGGCGGGAATTTTTCATCGGATAATTCAAGACTTTTGAGTAGGCGCTTGATTGCCGACAGTTGATCCTGCATATCCAGAATCTGGAAGGTTTGCGGTAAACCAGCATCACGGTAATGCATGCGCAGCAAGCGGTTGCACAGACCGTGAAAAGTGCCGATCCACATACTCTTGACGTTGACTGGAATCATCGCGGCCAGCCGCGCCTGCATCTCGCGCGCGGCCTTGTTGGTAAAGGTCACCGCCAGCACCCCGGCCGGGCTGATCTGCCCGGTCTGAATGAGCCAGGCAATCCGGGTCGTCAGCACCCGAGTCTTGCCGCTACCGGCGCCAGCCAGCACCAAGGCGCTCTTGGCAGGCCAAGTGACCGCTCTCAGTTGTTCCGGATTAAGGCCGGCCAGTAGATCAGAACTCATGGGTGCCTTGTAATCATCTAAAAAACCTATTTTACACGAAGGACCCTCTGAATAAGTGATTTGCAGCGGCGGCAAGGCTCCTAGCCACGATCAATGGTTAATTGATAGCGAAAGCGATCCCCACGATAGTGAATATAGTCCAGCTCAATCGGCTGCCCATCCTGGGCGAAAGTCATCCGTTCCAGAAACAGCAGTGGCGCGCCCGGCTCTACCTGCAGTTGTGCCGCAAGAATCGGATCGGCCACGCAGGCATCGATACTCAAATTGGCATGCCCTAACGCAATGCCGAAGTCATTTTCAAAAATTAAAAATAAATCTCGGGTGACCAGATCTTCTTGCGCCAAACGCCGCCCCAGCGCAACGGGCACATAGGTCACATCGACCGAAATTGGAATACGATCCAAATAGCGCACTCGACGAATCTCAACCACCTCGGCCCCTGGCGCCAACCCAAACTGGATGGCGACCGCCGGGCTTGCGACTTGCAGCGCGACACTTTCCACCTGGTTGTACGATTCATGACCACGCTGGCTCATAGCCTCGGCGAAACCTTGCAACCGACCGAGTTCCTGCGTCGGCTTTGGCTTAGACACATAACACCCTTTACCCGCGATTTTAAACACCACGCCTTCTTGTTCCAGCGCGCCAAGCGCATGGCGTACCGTAATGCGGCTGACTCCGAACTGGCTCATTAGCTGTTTTTCCGAGGGCAGTTGATCGTGGTGCTGATAACTGCCATCCGTGATTTGCGCGCGCAAGCGGTCGCGAATCAACGAATGCAGAGGCTGTGGAGCAAGCAGATGGGGCACGGGTCAGTTCTCATGGAGGGGTTGCCGATGGCGACCGAGTATAGCTCAGCCACGATGTTCAACCTGTCATAACAGGTTATGACTTTATCTGATTAGCTATGCTGTTTTAATCGTTTTGCATATCCCTTGGACTCTCATAAGCTCTACTCACTTCACTAGCCTTTCACTCCGGCCATTGCATCGCCCACTGATGCATCAGCAAAGGAAACATCATGAGTCTCGACATTTTCTGGTTTTTGCCCACCTCTGGCGATGCGCGCTATCTGGGAAAATCCAACTCAGGTCGTCCGGTCAGTAATGAATACCTGCGCCAGATTGCCGTCGCCGCCGACACCCTCGGCTATGACGGTATCTTGATCCCAACCGGCAGTGGCTGCCTCGATCCCTGGGTAACCGCCGCCAGCCTGGCACCAGTTACCCAGAAGCTCAAGTTACTGGTCGCGGTGCGTACCGCCAACATTCAACCGACCGCCGCTGCGCGTATGGCCGCCACGCTGGATCAAGCCACGCACGGCCGTCTACTGATTAACGTAGTGGCCGGTGGCGATGCGGACGAACTGGCGGCGGATGGGATCTTTATTGATCATGATGCCCGCTATGACGAAGCCCATGAGTTCCTCACCATCTGGCGCCAACTACTGGCGGGTGACACGGTTAATTACCAAGGCAAATACCACCAGGTTAAAAACGCCAAAAACTTCTTTGCTCCGGTACAAACGCCATACCCTAAAATCTATTTTGGCGGCTCATCACCCGCAGCCCACGCACTGGCGGCCGAGCATGTTGATGCCTATCTCACCTGGGGCGAGCCACCGGCCGCCGTCGCGGAAAAAATCGCGGATGTCAGAGCGCGCGCCGCTAAACATCAGCGCACCGTGCGTTTTGGCGTACGTCTACATGTGATCGTGCGCGAAACCAATGAAGAAGCGTGGCAAGCCGCCGAACAACTGATCAGCCACGTCGATGATGACACCATTGCCAAAGTCCAGTCCAAGTACGCCAGCATGGACTCCGTGGGACAACAACGCATGGCTCAGTTGCATGGCGGCCGACGCGACAAGCTGGAAGTCAGCCCGAACTTATGGGCCGGTGTCGGCCTGGTGCGCGGCGGCGCCGGAACCGCCTTGGTTGGCGACCCGGAAACCGTGGCCGCGCGCTTGAAAGAGTATGCCGACCTTGGGGTCGACAGTTTTGTCCTTTCCGGCTACCCACATCTGGAAGAAGCCTACCGTTTTGCCGAACTGGTCTTCCCGCTATTACCGGGTAAAGCCAAGAGCCAAGAGGATCAGAAAATTTTCACCGGCGGTCCATTCGATGCCAGCACACTGACCACGGTAAACACCCCAGCTCAACAACAGCCAGAAAAGGAGCCCGCATGAAGGTGATTGACATGCGCTGCCGTCCGGCGTTTTTGCACGATTTCTTTGGCGCAACCCCGGGCACGGCCGCCTATGACGCCGCGCGCTGGCTGAATCGTCGCGTCGGGTCATTGCACGACGAGCACTTCTTGCCGTCGTTGACGCAGGAAGGCTTCTTAGAGGAAGTGGGGCGCGCGGGACTATCCAAGGCAGTGGTGGTTGGGCGCCACACCCCGAACCAGCATTTACCCAATGACCAGATCCATCAGATCGTGGCTGGCCACGACAAGTTATTGGGTATTGGCTCGGTCGACCCGATCGTACAAGGCACGCTCGCCGCGGTGAGCGAAGCCGAACGCGCGATCAAAACCCTGGGGCTGGCAGGCATTGACATAGAACCTGGGTTCTCCAGCCCGCCGCGCCATCCTGACGACCGCGCCTGGTTTCCAATTTACGAAGTGTGTGCTCAGTTAGGCGTGCCGGTTTTTTTGATGTCCGGACCGACCACGCCCAACCTTGAATACAACGATCCCGCGCCGCTGGCGCGCGTGGCACAGGCGTTTCCGCAACTACGCATCGTCTGCTACCACGGTTTTTATCCGAATGTGGCTCAGATGGTTGGCGTGGCATTCCGCTACGAGAATATTTTGGTGGTCCCCGATATGTATCAATTTCTGCCGGGTAGCCATGGTTATGTCGAAGCGGCGAACGGCTTTATGGCGGACCAGTTGCTGTTCGGTTCGTCCTACCCGTTCCGCCCTATCGGTCAGTCGATCGACGACTATCTCAAACTCGGATTCAAAGACCGAATCATCGACAAGCTGCTCTACCAAAACGCACAGCGGTTATTTCAATTGGATGATCAATAATCCAGCGCCCGCGCCGCACTGGAACCTGACATAAGGATACTCATGGCTGCTTATTCTGCTTTACGTCGAGCACTGAGCTTAAGCGCTCTGGTCGCACTGACGATGGGGTTTGCGCAGCGCGCGCACGCCGAACAAACCAATACCCTGAATGTTGGCTATCAAAAATACGGCACCCTGGTCCTGCTCAAGGCGCAGGGCACGCTGGAAAAGCGTCTGGCGCCGCTCGGCATTCAGGTCAAATGGGCGGAGTTCCCCGGCGGCCCGCAGTTGCTTGAGGCGCTGAATGCCGGCAGCGTTGACCTTGGGGTCACCGGAGAAACACCGCCCATCTTTGCGCAGGCCGCGGGCGCCGATCTGGTGTATATCGCCAATGAACCCGCCGCGCCGGAAGGCGAGGGCATCGTGGTCAAGAACAACTCGCCGATCAAATCACTCAAAGACCTTAAAGGTAAGCGCGTGGCCCTGAACAAGGGCTCGAATGTGCATTATCTATTGGTCAAGGCGCTGGAAAACGCCGGACTGAAATATTCGGATATCACGCCGGTATTCCTGAATCCGGCTGACGGGCGCGCCGCTTTCGAAAACGGCAGTGTGGATGCCTGGGCCATCTGGGATCCCTTCTTTGCCGCGGCTCAAAAGCAATTGGACGCGCGCAGCATTGCCGATGGCCGGCACAACGTCAGTAACCACCAGTTTTATCTGGCGTCTAAAACCTATGCCGACCAGCATGCCAAGGTACTCAAAATCGTGATCGAGGAACTCGCCAAACTTGATAGCTGGAGTAAAAGCCATCTTGGCGCGGTGACCAGCGAGCTCTCCAGCCAGATCGGACTAGATCCGGCGATTGTTCAGGTAGCGGCCAAACGGACAAGCTTTGGCGTGCAAGTGCTCAGCCCTCAAGTCATTGCTGAGCAGCAGCGGATTGCCGATAGCTTCTACGCACTTAAATTGATCCCGCAGAAATTGCAGGTCAGTCAGATTGTTTGGCAACCTCGTCACTAGGCACGTCTCCTTCACCCGCCCCTCGGCACACACACCGAGGGGCGCTTAGCTTTGTTTCTGCAATCGTTTCGCGATTTTCTTGTTTATACCCAAAGCACTTAATCTGATAGAGTTTTTATACCTTCAAAAAGCTAGCCCTGATATGAATCCCCGGCGCGCGCCGCGCCCGACAGTGAGTACAGACCGCGATGAATTCTCAAATTTTCAACCGAATCAAAACCCGCGCGATTCCCTGGATTGTGCCGGTCTTGCTGCTCATTCTGTGGCAAGCGGCGGCCGAACTGGACTGGATCAATCAACGGGTATTGCCCGCGCCATCCAATGTGATACAGGCCGGTTGGCGCTTATTGATCAGCGGCGAACTGGGCCATCATTTGTATGCCAGTTTCTGGCGCGCCGCGACCGGATTCGCTATTGGCGCCGGACTAGGCTTGCTGCTGGGTCTGATCACCGGTCTATCACGCATTGGCGAGGCCTTATTCGATACCAGTCTGCAGATGCTACGCAACATTCCGCCACTGGCGATCCTGCCGCTGGTGATTCTCTGGTTTGGCATTGACGAACCGGCCAAAATTTTTCTGGTCGCTTTTGGCACGCTGTTCCCGGTGTATCTCAATACCTACCATGGGATTCGCTCGCTCGACAAAGACTTACTGGAAATGGCGCGCAGTTATGACGTCAGTGGCAAGGCGTTGCTACTCCATGTGGTACTGCCTGGCGCTCTGCCCTCGATTCTGGTCGGCGTGCGTTACGCGTTAAGCATTGCCTGGATCATCCTGATCGTAGCGGAGACCCTGGCAACCAACAGTGGTATTGGCTATTTAGCGGCCAATGCGCGTGAATTCATGCAAACCGATGTCGTGGTGCTGTCGATCCTGCTCTATGCCTTACTGGGGAAAGCCGTGGACATTCTGGTGCGCAGGCTGGAACAACGCTGCTTGCGCTGGCATCCATCCTATTTCCATTCGCAGCAAGGAGCATCCGCATGAAACTTCATCATCCGACTGAACGGCCACAGATCCGATTAGAAGGTCTATCTCGCAACTTTGGCGCCAGAACCGTATTGGATAGCCTCGAGTTGAAGATCCCGCAAGGACAATTTCTGGCGGTAGTGGGACGTTCCGGTTGCGGTAAAAGCACGCTACTGCGTTTATTGGCCGGACTGGACCAGCCCAATGGCGGCACGATCGCCCAGCCTGAGGGACAAACAGTGCGCGTCATGTTTCAGGATGCGCGCCTACTGCCCTGGAAGTCGGTACTCGACAATGTGGCGCTGGGTCTAAAAACCGATCAAGTCAAACGCGCCAGAGCGGCCCTAGCCGAAGTTGGCCTGGCGGAACGGGCGCATGAGTGGCCAACTCGATTGTCAGGCGGACAGCGTCAGCGCGTGGCCTTGGCGCGCGCGCTGGCGCATCGCCCGGACCTACTATTACTGGATGAGCCATTGGGCGCGCTGGATGCCTTAACGCGCCTGGAAATGCAGGGATTAATCGAGCGTCTGTGGCTGGCGCACGGTTGCACCACGGTACTGGTCACCCACGATGTCAGAGAGGCGGTCACTCTGGCGGATCGGGTGGTTCTGATCGAGCAAGGTAAAGTCACTGTCGATCTGGCAATCGACCTGCCGCGCAGCCGCCAGATCGCCGATCCACGCTTTGTCGCCCTGGAGCAGCAGTTGCTGGCGCGCTTGCTGCACGGCCAGGTAGCAGCGCGCCCAGCCAATACGGTTTGCGCCTCAAGCGCCACGTCCTATCCTAAAGCGGAATTAAATACACTCGTAGAACAGGCCGGATGATGCGGCCGATTCAGTCCAGCATCGACCGCCAACCAAGGACACCACCATGACCGCCGCACTTGCCCCCGAAGCACTGGATCAGTTATTCCGCAGCGCCCGCTCCAACCACCAGTTCAGCGATCAGCCGCTGAGCCAGGAGTTGATCAAGCAACTGTATGAAATCCTCAAATGGGGACCGACGGCATTTAACGGTCAACCGGCGCGTTACGTGTTTGTCCAAAGCCGCGGTGCCAAGGAGAAACTGGCGCCGGCGCTCGCCCCCGGTAATCGCGATAAAACCGTGGCGGCGCCGCTAACGGTGATTGTCGCCTACGACAGTGCATTTCATCAGCAACTGCCGAGTCAGTTTCCAGCGTTTGATGCCAAGAAATTCTACGATGGCAAGCCGCAACTGATTACCCCCCATGCACTGAGCAATGCCACACTGCAAGCAGGCTATCTGATTTTGGCGGCGCGCAGTTTGGGTCTGGATGCGGGTCCGATGGCCGGATTCGACGCACAGGCGGTCAATCAAGCCTTTTTCCCGGATGGAAAATATCAGACCGTGATGCTTATCAATTTGGGCTATGGCAAACGCGATGGTTTGCCGGCGCGCGGTCCGCGTCTGGCGTTCGACGCCGTGGCAGAGATCGTCTAAAGCGACAATACCGAGCGCAGTCAGCGCCCGGTATGTCATTACACACGCTGATCCATATCCAGAGCCGGCGTTCCACCCATTCCCTGGCTCACCACACGCGCAGGAACCCCGGCCACAGTGCAGTGCGCGGGCACATCATCCAGCACCACGCTACCAGCGCCAACTTTGGCGCATTCGCCAACGTGGATATTCCCCAGCACCGCGGACCCCGCCCCCAGCATCACTCCATCGCTGATTTTCGGATGACGGTCACCCCGATCCTTGCCCGAGCCCCCCAGCGTCACGCCATGTAAAATCGACACGTTGTTGCCAATCACCGCGGTTTCGCCCACCACCACCCCGGTTCCATGATCGAGCAGAATACCCTGACCGAGTCGAGCGGCGGGGTGAATATCCGCGCCAGTGACTTCCGAGATGCGGTTTTGCAGAAACAGCGCCAGGGTCTGACGACCATTGAGCCACAGCCAGTGCGTGATCCGCTGACTCTGAATCGCGTGAAAGCCTTTGAAATACAGCAAGGGGGTCGCATAACTGTCGCAGGCCGGGTCACGATCGACGCAAGCCTGGATATCGGCGCGCATGGCCAGGTTGATGCTCGGATCGGATGCCAGCGCCTCGCGGAACAACTCCATCAGCGCGCGCGGATCCATCACCGGACTGGCAAGCTTACTCGACAGGTGAAACGCCAGCACATCTTCCAGAGAATTGTGGCGCAGTACCGTCATGTGTAAAAAACTGGCCAGCAGCGGCTCGGCGTCAGCCGCCTGCTGGGCATCAAGAAGAATAGCGGCCCATAGCAGGTCGCTGGTCACGTCAGACATGGAATAACTCACAATCCCTAGACAAGGAGTCAACCATAGCACGACCGTCGAAAAATCCGAAGACGCCAGGGGCGAAGAGCTTGTCGAAGGTCAGACAAGCGCCTCGATTGGCATCATTACAGCAGCACCACGTCGAACTGCTCTTGGGTGTAAGTACTCTCAACAGAGAGCGAAATGGGTTTGTCGACAAAGTCCACCAGCATCGCCAGACTCTGCGACTCTTCGTCCAAGAACATGTCGATCACCGACTGTGAAGCCAGGATACGGAAGCCCTTGGCATCAAACTGCCGTGCTTCGCGCACAATCTCGCGCTGCACTTCGTAGCACACCGTCTGCGCGGTTTTGACCTTACCGCGGCCCTGGCACGTCGGGCACGGCTTACACAACACTTGCGCCAGGCTTTCGCGCGTGCGCTTGCGCGTAATTTCCACCAGACCCAGGCTAGTAAAGCCATTCAGGGTCACCCGCGTGCGGTCGTGCGCCAGCGACTTGGCCAGCTCGTTAAGCACCGAGCTTCGATGCTCTTCGTTATCCATATCGATAAAATCGACAATAATGATCCCGCCGAGATTGCGCAAGCGCAGCTGCCGCGCCAATACTTGCGTGGCTTCCAAGTTGGTTTTGAAGATGGTTTCGTCAAAATTGCGGTTGCCGACAAACCCGCCGGTATTCACATCAATCGTGGTCATGGCTTCGGTTTGATCGATGATCAGATAGCCGCCAAACTTAAGATCCACGCGGCGCTTCAGCGCCTTTTCAATCTCGGTTTCAATATCGTGCAGTTCAAATAGCGGCTGCTTGCCGCTATAGCGCTGAATTTTATTCACCGCGACCGTGACATATTGCTCGGCGAATTCCACCATGCGGCTATAGTTCTCGGTGGAGTCGACAATCACCTGCTCGGTCGATTCGCTCACCATATCGCGCAGCACGCGCACCGACAGGGGCAGGTCCTGATACAACACCGACTGCGCCGGCAGATGTTGCGACTTATAGCAGATGTCGGACCACAGCTTTGACAGGTACTCAACGTCGGCCTGCAATTCAGCATCGCTGGCGGTTTCGGCACTGGTACGAATAATGAAGCCATGCGGCATATCTTTAGGCAGCAGCCGCTCCAAACGGCTCTTCAACGAGAGTCGCTCTTCTTCATTTTCGATTTTCTGCGAAATGCCGATATGGGTTTCTTGCGGCAAATGCACCAAAAAGCGCCCGGCCAGACTAATTTGGGTACTCAGCCGCGCGCCCTTGGTGCTGATCGGATCCTTGATGGCCTGCACCAGTACGGTCTGGCCTTCAAACAGCATCTTTTCGATACGCTGAGGCTCGGTCGGGTGCTGGCGCTGCTCCAATACATCGGCAATGTGCAGAAACGCCGCGCGCTCCAGACCAATTTCAATAAACGCCGACTGCATGCCCGGCAGCACACGCTTGACTTGACCCAGATAAATGTTGCCCACGATGCCGCGGCTGTCAGCGCGCTCGATATGCAATTCCTGTACCGTGGCGTCTTCCAACACCGCGACACGGGTTTCCTTTGGCGTAATATTAACGAGAATCTGTTCGTTATGGCGCGGTAGATCGCGCGGGAGGGGAATAGTCTGATGCATCATATCCCCTTAAGGGAAAACAAAACCAAAGCGGCTCAGCAACTCGGCGGTCTCAAACAGAGGCAACCCCATTACACCGGTAAAACTACCCTCGATACGCGCAATAAACACCGAGGCCTTGCCCTGAATTCCATAGGCGCCGGCTTTGTCGTATACATCTTCGATATTTATATAGCGTTCGATATCATCGTCACTCAAGGGGCGAAACGTGACATCGGTCACGGACGTCAGCAATTCTAAGCGTGAGGCGTCACGAACCGTGACCGCGGTGATGGCTTGATGGGTCCGACCAGAGTACGCGCGCAACATACGGCGCGCATCGGCGGCATCCAATGGCTTGGCGAAGATTTCGCCATCAACCACCACCGTGGTATCCGCAGCCAACAACGGACGCTCAGGCAGGCCACAACGGGTCACCACCTGCCAGCCCGCATCGGCTTTGGCGCGCGCCAGACGCTCAACATAATCCCGCGCCAACTCGCCAGCTAACACAGACTCATCCACATCGGCATGGATCCGTTCAAAATGCAGGCCCAATTGGCCCAACAGCTCGCGGCGGCGCAGGCTCGCCGACGCCAAATAGAGTATATCGTTTGCAGTCATGGTTTTTGCTTGGTTGTTTTATCTAAGAGTAGCAGAGCGTTGACTCACTCGGCCATCAGTGTCGCATGAAATACCGGGATAAGAAAAAACGCCACGCTAATGCGTGGCGTTTCAAGCTGTCGACAAACTCTTTACTCGCGTAACGAGCTTTCTTTTTTCTGACTCAGGCCAGGCGCCCGTGGCACTGTTTGTATTTTTTGCCACTGCCACAAGGGCAAGGTTCGTTGCGACCTACACGCAAGCCCCGCTCGGCCAGTTGTTCCGGCGCTAATTGCTGCTCATCGTCGACCAGACTAGACCCAGGGCTGTCATGCAATAGCTCGGTATCGCCCAGCTCTTGCGGCGCCAACGCGTCGATATCCTCCTGGCTGCGAATCTGCACCGTCATCAGCACCCCAACCACGCTGCGCTTGATCCGTTCCAGCATATCGGCAAACAATTCGAAGGCTTCGCGCTTGTACTCCTGCTTCGGATTTTTTTGCGCATAGCCACGCAAATGAATCCCCTGGCGCAGATGATCCATCGCCGACAAATGCTCGCGCCAATGATTGTCCAACATCTGCAGCAGTAACGAATGTTCGAACTGGCGCATGCCTTGTTCGCTGGCTTGCGCCACCTTGGCGGCATATCCATCTTCCGCCAGTTGCAGAATACGGCTGCGAATCTCCGGCACATCCAGACTCGGCTCAGCCTTGATCCACTCGGCCACTGGAGCATCAAGCAAGAACTCCGACTCCATCAGTTTTTCCAGCCCAGCCAGATCCCATTGCTCTTCCATCGAATCAGCGGGAATGTGCAGGTCGATCAAATCGCCCAGCACGCCTTCGCGCATATTGACGACAATCGCGCTGACATCACTGTCTTCCAAAATTTCGCTGCGTTGCTGATAGATCACCTTACGCTGATCGTTGGCGACATCATCGTATTCCAGCAATTGCTTACGGATATCGAAGTTGCGGCCTTCTACCTTGCGCTGAGCGTTTTCGATCGAGCGGCTCACCCAAGGATGTTCAATGGCTTCGCCCACCGGCATTTTCAGCCGTTCCATGATCGAAGCCACGCGCTCCGAGGCAAAAATGCGCAGCAACGGGTCTTCCAGCGACAGATAGAAACGCGAGGAACCCGGGTCGCCTTGACGGCCGGAACGGCCACGCAGCTGATTATCGATACGGCGCGACTCATGGCGCTCGGTCCCCACGATATGCAAACCGCCAGCGGCCAGCACCGCATCGTGGCGAATCTGCCAAGCCGCGCGAATCTGGGTAATGCGCGCCTGTTTCTCTTGCGCCGACAGCGACTCGTCGCGCTCAATTTCTTGAATTTCGGGCTCATGATTACCGCCAAGCACGATATCGGTACCACGACCGGCCATATTGGTGGCCACGGTGACCATGCCGCTGCTACCCGCCTGGATCACGATTTCAGCTTCACGCGCGTGCTCCTTGGCATTGAGCACATTGTGCGGCAAGCCGGCCTTGGTCAGCAGTTCGGCAATCAGTTCCGAGTTTTCAATCGAAGTCGTGCCGACCAGCACCGGTTGACCACGCTGATGGCAGTCGCTGATGTCGTCGACAATCGCCTGGTATTTCTCGACGGCGGAACGATACACCTTGTCCTGAGCATCCTTGCGGATCATTGGGCGGTTAGTCGGAATCACCACTGTTTCCAGACCATAGATCTCCTGGAACTCGTAGGCTTCGGTATCCGCGGTACCGGTCATGCCGGACAGTTTTCCGTACAGACGGAAATAGTTCTGGAAGGTAATCGAGGCCAGGGTCTGGTTTTCGCGGTTGATTTCAACGCGTTCCTTGGCTTCCACCGCCTGGTGCAAGCCATCGGACCAACGACGTCCCGGCATCAGACGCCCAGTAAATTCGTCGACGATAATCACTTCATCGTCCTGCACCACATAATGCTGATCACGCAGAAACAGGGAATGCGCCTTGAGCGCCGCCATCAGGTGATGCATCAGGGTGATGTTGGTTGCCGAATACAGGCTGTCGCCCTCTTTCAACAGCCCCATCTGTCCCAGAATCTCTTCGCAGCGTTCGTGGCCGGATTCCGACAACATGACGGTGTGGCCTTTTTCATCCACCCAGAAGTCGCCTTCGCTTTCTTCTTCCGCCTGGCGCCGCAATTTACTCGGCACCGCATCCATCTGCAGATACATGTCGACGCTGTCTTCCGCCGGACCGGAAATAATCAACGGCGTGCGCGCTTCGTCGATCAGAATCGAATCCACTTCATCGACAACGGCAAACGACAGCTTGCGCTGCACCTTTTCGCCCAGGCTAAACACCATGTTGTCGCGCAGATAATCGAAACCGAACTCGTTGTTGGTACCGTAGGTAATATCCGACGCATAAGCGACTTGTTTGTCGTCGTGTCCCATCTGACTGAGGTTAACCCCGACCGATAGACCGAGGAAATTATACAAACGCGCCATGGTGCGGGCATCACGACTAGCCAAGTAGTCGTTCACCGTCACCACGTGAACCCCGTTACCCGCCAATGCATTCAGATACACGGCCAGCGTGGCGACCAGGGTTTTGCCTTCTCCGGTGCGCATTTCGGCAATTTTGCCGTCATGTAACACCATGCCGCCGATCAACTGCATGTCGAAGTGGCGCATGCCCAGCACGCGGCGCGAGGCCTCGCGGCACACCGCAAAGGCTTCTGGCAACAGAGCATCCAGCGCTTCGCCATTTTCCACGCGCAGGCGGAACTCGGCGGTTTTGTCCGCTAGCGCCTCGTCGGACAAGGCTTGCATGCCCTCTTCCAGAGCATTGATGCGAACCGCTACCAGGCGGTACTGCTTCAGCAGTCGATCATTGCGACTACCGAACACTTTCTTGAGGAGCGAGGAAATCATCTATCGAATCCAGAGGGCCATGCGGGCCAAAATGGGAGAAAGTTTAGCACATTCATAGGCAAGGGGATGGGGGCATGGTTGCGTTGCATCAAGGGGGCGAGGCAGAAATACATCAAACCCGCCTCGTTATACGATGATTTACCCCGATTAAGATCTAACTGATTGGCATGCGGGTAAACAACCCTGTGAATAAGTTATTTGCAGCGTAAACCACTTATTCATAGGGTCCTTAGTCTAAAATACACAGTCAGATCAACCGCGTGCTCAAGTATGAACAGCCGAACGATTTACGAATTTACCAAGCGGGACAGTACACTGTCACGCCTCACCACTCAGGCCCATGCCTTGCTGAGGATGGACCTGCAATTTCGCAAAATGTTGCCGCAGGCTGTGGCCGCCTGTTGTCACGCGGTGCGCATTGCCGATGATGAGTTGCTGATTTTCGCCGACAACGGACTGGTCGCGGCGCGGCTGCGCATGATCGCGCCTGGTTTGCTGCCGCGCATGGCGGCCCTGGGCTATGTGGCGAGCAAGGTGCGCATCAAGGTCAACCTGCGCATCATCCCCCCTGCGCGGGAAAAACGTTTAAATCTAAGCCAGAGCGCGCTGGACAGCATAGAACAGGCGGCGGCCGTCAGTATTAAAAACCCGATGCTCAGCGAGGCGCTGGCGCGTTTGATCGCTCATCACCGCGGCTGACAAACCTCATTCAACAGCAAGATCATTGCTGTCAAGCGCGCGCTCGGTTACGCTCAGGAATCAGGATCAAGCGCTCTTCAGGACCGAACATGAACGTCATCGAATATATGCAACAAATCGGGCGCGCCGCGCGCCAAGCCAGCCGAGCCATCGCGCGCGCCGATACCGCTCAGAAAAACCAGGCCTTGCATGCGATGGCCCAGGCCGTCGAACGCGACAGCGCCAAACTGATCGCGGCCAACCAACTTGATCTGCAAGCCGCCCAGGCCGCGGGCCTGGAAGCCGCGCTACTCGATCGCCTTACCCTAACGCCGCAGTCGATACTGAGCATGGCCGAGGGACTGCGACAGGTTGCCGCCCTGCCAGACCCGATCGGAGAAATGGGTGAGTTCGCCTACCGTCCGTCTGGAATTCAATTGGGCAAGATGCGAGTCCCGCTCGGCGTGGTCGGCATCATTTACGAATCGCGCCCCAACGTCACCGCCGACGCCGCGGCGCTATGCCTCAAGTCGGGCAACGCGGCGATTCTGCGCGGCGGCTCAGAAGCCTTCCATAGCAACCAGGCGATCGCCGCCTGCGTGCAAGAAGGGCTCAAACTGGCCGACCTGCCACCCGCTAGCGTGCAAGTGGTCGAAACCACCGATCGCGCCGCGGTCGGCGCCCTGATCACCATGTCCGAATATGTAGACGTGCTGGTCCCGCGCGGCGGCAAGAGTTTGATCGCGCGCATCAGCCAGGACGCGCGTGTTCCGGTGATTAAGCACCTGGACGGCAACTGCCATGTTTACATTGATGACAGCGCCAACATGGACCATGCGCTGCGGATTGCCGTTAACGCAAAAACTCAGCGCTACGGCACCTGCAACACCATGGAAACCCTGCTGATCCACGAAACGTGCGCCGCCGCGATTCTGCCGCTACTGGCCGAAAAATATCGTGAAAAAGGGGTCGAACTGCGTGGCTGCGAACGGGTATGCGCATTGCTCGGCAATCAAGTCAAAGCCGCCAGCGAGGATGACTGGTACACCGAGTATCTGGCGCCGATTCTGGCCATCAAGCTGGTCAGCGGGCTGGATCAGGCCATTGAGCACATTAACCATTACGGCAGTCATCACACTGACGCCATCATCAGTGAAGACTACAGCCGCACTCGCCGCTTTCTGCGCGAAGTTGATTCATCCAGTGTCATGGTCAATGCCAGCACGCGTTTTGCCGATGGTTTCGAATATGGGCTAGGCGCTGAAATCGGCATTTCCACCGATAAAATTCATGCGCGCGGCCCGGTGGGCCTGATCGGACTGACCAGTCAAAAATGGATCGTGTTTGGCGACGGACAAATCCGACAATAACCATGCAACGCGCCCGATCGCTCCGGGCGCGCAACTTTGCCCCACCCCATCTGTGAACAAGTGATGCATAAGCCGTGGATAGCCTGTGCATAACTTAAAACCTCACGCTCTGATGCCGCGCCCGATCCACGGTTTTGACCGCCCCATCCTCCGCACTTTCGCCCGAGCGCGCGCGCGAGTAAGCTGAAGCCAATGTCATGTAAAATCGATAGGCCCGAATATGTATCAACACATCATTGCCGCGGTCGATGGTAGCCCGCATGCGGATCGAGCCTTGTTGCAAGCCGGCCAGCTCGCCCTGCTCAGTCACGCGCACCTGACCTTGGTGCACATCACTAATTTGCAGGAACTGGCGCATGTGGACGTAGAATCAACTACCGCGCCGGTACTACACGAAAGAGCACACCAGCGCGGTCTGGATATTCTGGAACAGGCGCAAAATCGGCTGCGCGCGCAAGTGGAGATCGAGAGCCATCTGCACATTGGCGAAAGTTGGCAAGGACGCAGGGATATGGCTGCGGTCTTGGTCAAGTTTGCCAACGCCCACGATGCCGATCTGATCGTACTGGGCACCCACGGCCGTGGCGGTCTACTGCACATGCTGATGGGTAATTTCGCGGAAAATGTCATGCGCATCGCCAGCTGTCCATTGCTGATCGTACAGAGCGCGGTCCATCCGAAAGAAGGTGACGCCTAAGTCAAATTGGAGTTTGATCGCGTCGCGCAAACACAAAGAACTCCCGATTGCCATCGCCGCCCGCAATCGGGCTATCAAACCAGGAGAGTAGCGTCATGTGCTGCAAAAGCACGCAGTCTTCTATCTTGGCGCGCACCCCTTGATAGAGCGACTCATTCTTGACGATTCCCCCCTTGCCCAAACCTTCGCGACCGACTTCGAACTGTGGTTTGACCAACGATAACAGGTGTCCGCCCGGACGTAACAGCGCCAACGCCGACGGCAGTATCAGCGTGAGAGAAATAAACGACACATCGCAGATCACCAAATCGAAGGACTCACCCTGATTGGCGGCCAACAATGGCTCCCGCTCCAGCGCGCGCGCATTCACGCCCTCGAAATAGCGCACACGAGGATCCGTGCGCAAACGCTCGGCCAACTGATCATGACCGACATCCACCCCGATCACCGCGCGCGCGCCCGCCTGCAAAACGCAATCAGTAAACCCCCCGGTCGACTGCCCGACATCCAATACCGCCAGGCCTTGCACCGCGAATTGCGCCCGCTCCAGCGCCCCAGCCATTTTGAGTCCGCCACGCGACACATAACGGTCGGACGGATCGGGAGCCACGGCAATCTGAGATAAGTCCGCGGCCAACTTCTGACTCGGCTTGGTCAGCGGCAGCCAGTGGCCCGCTTGCTGAATACTGACGCGCCCGGCGGCAATCAGATTCTGGGCACTGGTACGGGATGGGGCGAGCCCCAGTTCGACTAACAACAGGTCGGCGCGCGTCATGGTTTGGCTTATACAACGAAGAAAGCCGGTAGGGTGGCGTGAGTGCGTCGCGCTGTCAACCGCATCTTGCGCGAACCGCGCCGGACAAAATGCTAATATCTCTTCTTTAATGGAGACACCGTGATGGATGCTTATCAGCTCAATTTACATGAGGTCCGAGTACTGGGTGCATTAGCTGAAAAACAGGCATTGACCCCAGATGCTTACCCAATGACCGTGAACGCCCTGATCAGCGCCTGCAACCAACTCACCAGTCGCGACCCAGTGCTGCAGCTGAGCGAAGGCGAAATCCTGGCGGCGCTCGATGGCTTGATGGCCAAAAAGCTGGTCGCGACACGCACACCGGCGGGCAGCCGCGTGGCCAAATACGAACACCGCATGCCCTATGAGTGGAATATTGAGGGCGCGCGTCAGGCCGTACTGACACTCTTGATATTGCGTGGCGCGCAAACCGCGGCGGAAATTCGCGCGCGCAGTGGCCGCATCTACAGCTTTAGCGATGTGGCCGAAGTGGAGAGCGCACTCGTGGCACTGCAAGACAAATACCCGCCGATGACGCAAAAACTGGCGCGCCAACCCGGCGCGCGCGAAGTACGCTGGACTCATTTACTCAGTGGGGAAATCGCCGAAACGCCGCCAGAAGCAGAAAGCATCGATCTGGGGCTGATCGGCCGCGTGGCCGCGTTGGAAGCACAATTGGACGCCCTTAAAACTCGCCTGGCCGAGATTGAAAACCGACTCGACGATTAGCACAACATCACAAGGAAATATAATGAAGTTTATCGCCTGCGCACTCAGCCTATGCGCCATGACCGGTATTGCCCACGCCGGCGACTTTATGATTGAACAAAGCGCCAGCTACCTCAACGTCGAGCACACTCCGGGGGGAATTGGTTTCGGTGTGACCCTGGATTACGTCAAGAACACCAACCAGGGTAGCGCCGGAGGTCTCGGCCTCGAGTTCGCCCTGCCGCTAGGCCCGTTAACCGCCGCGGTGGGCGTCAAGGCGCTATCGCTGGACCCCAGCACCAGCCGCGTCGGTGTGGCGGCCCTGACTGGCGCGCGCATCAACTTGGATCTGCCTCACGATTTGAGTATATTTGGTCAGGATTATTACGCGCCGAGTTCGGCCGCCAGTGGTGGCTTCACCAGCGTCAATGACGCGCGCGCCGGCATTCGCTGGAACCCGGTACCGTTATTCTCGGTAGAAGCCGGGTTCCGCTACTTCAAGATCGGGCGCAGCAACAACCAGCCCGACGTCGTACTGGCCGACGGCCCGTTTGTTGGTGCTGGCCTATCGTTTTAGGAAGGAAACAGGCGCTGGTACAGATACACCAGCACGCGCGCCAGATCAGTCGCGGTTTGTTCCTGCCCGGTATTGCCGCTATGGCCGCCGCTGTCGGTTTCACAAAACAGCGGCTGGTGCCCTAGCTCGTTGAGGCGCGCCACCATCTTGCGCGCATGGGCGGGATGGACGCGGTCGTCGTGCCGGCTGGTGGTAAACAAGGCTTGTGGATAAGCCACACCAAAGCGTAATTGGTGATAGGGCGAATACGCCTGCAGATAGGGCCGCTCCTCGGCATTATCCGGATCGCCATACTCATCGATCCAACTGGCCCCCGCTAATAACTGGGTATAGCGCAACATATCCAGCAGCGGCACTTCGCACACCACGGCGCGAAACAACTCGGGGCGGCGTACCATGGCGGCGCCCACCAACAAGCCGCCATTACTCCCCCCCTCGATCGCCAGTTTTTTCGGGCTGGTGATACCGCGCGCAATCAAGTCCTCGGCCACAGCGATGAAGTCGTCGAAACTCACAGTGCGCCGAATGCCTTGCGCAGCCTGGTGCCATACCGGGCCAAACTCGCCGCCGCCGCGAATGTTCGCCACCACAAAGGCCCCGCCCTTCTCCAGCCACTGCGGCCCAAAGTTATCCATGTAATAAGGCAGCATGGCCACTTCGAAGCCACCATAGCCATACAATAGCGTCGGCGTTTGACCATCAAATTCCAAATCTTTGGCATGCACCACGAAATAGGGAATCTCGGTGCCATCGGGCGCGCGCGCATGCCATTGCTCGGCCACAAAGCGGCTGGCGTCGAAGGCCTCGGGTTGCGCGCGCAGGCGCTCAGGTTGCCCATGTGGCAACGCCATCCGATACAAGCCGGTCGGTGTCAGAAAATCGCTAAAGCTGTAATACAGGTCGTCGCTATCCCACGGTTGATCGACAAACTCGATCACGCCGCTATCCGGCGTGGGCAACTCTAGTCGCACCCAGCGATCATCTTGTCGCTGAAAGGCCAACAAACGGCTGCGCACATTTTGCAGTAAATTCACCAGAATCAACGAACGGCTGCATTCCACGCTTTCAATCGATGAGCGCGCATCGGGCCGCAGCAAACACCGCAGTTCGCCGCGCGCCAGGTTCAAGGTCAACAGACTACCCGCGGCAAACAGCTGACCCTGCGTTGCCCAATCCTGGGGCAACTTGAACAGCAGATCGCCCTCAATCCAGGCCAGAACATCGGCGTGCGCGGGCAAAGGCAGCGGCGTAATGCGCAAATCGCTGGCCACGGTGTAATAGGTTTTGCTATAGAAGCTGTCCGCCGATTCGATAATGTCGAGCGAGCCGCCGTCACAACTGAGAAAACGCCAGGCCGATACCATCATGCTGTCGGCGCTGGCGCGGTGCAAACATTCGGCCTGCGACCAGTCTTGACCCCGGCGCAGCAAATAGGCCTCGCGCGGATAGCCAGAGCGGGTGCACTGCTCCTCCTGCCAGGCCGGACAAACAAACAGGCTGTCGCGATCACGCCAGGCAATGTGGTTCTTGCCGTAGGGAAAACTGAACCCATCCGCCACAAAGGCTTGCGCCTCGAGGTCATACTCGCGCGTCAACGCCGCGTCGCTGCCACCGCGACTGAGCGTCAGCAAACAGATCGAAGGCTCAAGGGTGTAATGCGACACGCCCTCCAAATACCAATCAGCTTGTTCTTCGGCCGCCAGGCGATCGATATCCAGCACCACCTGCCAATTGGCCTCTTCACGCCGATAGTCATCCAGACGGGTACGGCGATACACGCCACGCGGCTGTACTTCGCTCTGGTGAAAATTATAGAGCCAGTCTCGGTGCTGATTGAAAAACGGAATCTGCCGGGTATCGCGTAAGGTTTCTAAAATCTCACGCTGTAAACCCGCGAAACGCGGATCGGCATCCAGTACCGAATGGGTAAGGGCATTCTGCCCCTCTACCCAACTGATGGCATCGGCACTCTCCAGGCTTTCCAGCCAGGCATAGGGATCATTGTGTGCGGACATTAAGGCAAACTATGCATAAGCGAACCATAAAGATTAACACATCCTATCAATTTATTTATTACACCCGTGAGCCGCGTATCACGAAACTGGCAGGCAACGGCGCAGCACCTCGAGCACACGGTCGATCTCACCCTGGCCGATCTGCCAATGAGTCACAAGACGCATGCGACGGCCTTCCGGCGCATTCACCTTGATACCCGCCTGCTGCATACGCAGCATCAGCAAGGTGACATCAAACCGCGCAGGCAAACCAAACCAGACCAGATTGATCTGAACCGCGTCCAGATCAATCTCCACCCCCGGCAACTCGGACAGACGCTCTGCCAGATAGTGGGCATTGGCATGATCTTGTTCTAGTCGCGCCACCATCTCGCCCAAGGCCAGCAAGCCGGGCGCCGCCAGCACACCGGCCTGGCGCCAGCCGCCGCCAAGCAATTTACGCTTGCGCCGCGCGCGCGCCACGAACTCGGCGCTACCGGCCAGCATCGAACCAATCGGCGCCGCCAGCCCTTTTGACAGACAGCACATCACGCTATCGGCGGATTCGGTGATCGCGCGCGCATCCACCCCAAGGTGGGTCGCCGCGTTAAACACTCGAGCACCATCCAGGTGCAGAGGCACCCCATGGCGCCGCGCCAGCGCATACACCGAGCGCATATCCGCCAGCGGCACAACCCGACCGTTCGAATGGGCATTTTCCAAACAGATCAATCCGGTAGGCGGAAAGTGGATATCATCGCCAATCCGTAGACGCGCCTCAATATCCGCGGCGCTAAGGATGCCATTGCGACTATCAATGGTGCGCAACTGTACGCCAGCGATAACGGCCGCCGCGCCGGCCTCATGCCAGACAATATGGCAGTCATCCCCCAGAATCACCTCCGCCCCGCGCTCACAGTGGGTAAACAAGGCCAACTGATTACCCATGGTGCCAGACGGCACAAACAAGGCCGCCTCCTTGCCTAGCTTGTGCGCCGCCAGGCTCTCCAGTTCGATCACGGTCGGATCGTCGCCATAAACATCGTCGCCGACCAGCGCGTTCTGCATGGCCGCGCGCATCGCCGCCGTCGGCTGGGTAACCGTATCACTACGTAGATCGATCCACTGCATGCTGATATCCTTTCCCGTGTAAATAACACTGTAGGTTGGTGGTGAACCGGAGGTGAAGCCCGACATAGCGCGCATCCGAAAAATTGTTGGGGTTCGCTCACGCTCACCACCAACCTACGCACGAATACGGCGGCCTTGGCCGCCGTATTCTTCGGACGCATATCCGATCTCAGCCGGGCTCCCGGCAGCTTGGGTCCTGCTACGTCTTTAGACGCGATATTCCTGTTTAATTCGGTCTACTCTCTGTTGGGCTTTAATAATGGCATGCGGGGTAAAGGCCATATGCGCGCCACACCGGCATCGGACGGCAACGTCGGGCGACAGGGCCTTCAGGTCAAGCCGGCTTTCATGCCCACAATCATCGCAGGCAATCACTACGGTTGCGTTGTAATGCTTGTCGAGGTCGATATCGAATCTCGGCTGCTGCTTCATTGGGTTTCTCCCTAACAGAAACGGCGAAAAGCCCTGCGCGTGTCGAACCCAACCCTCCATCATTGCCAGAGCGAAGCCCACACACCGGGAAGATCTGGCTCGCATTACGCGCCTGGCTCTGAACTCACCATAGCCACCCAGCGAAAACCAAGCCAGCACTTTTACCTTGGGAGCGATAAATATCCGCCCGTCGTTGCTTTCGCGCCAAGACCGGCTAACTGACTGTTGTATAAGCGCCTCATGCGGCAAACGGGTGGTCAGAAAGCAACACTTGCAGTATGCTGGCGCCGCCTTGTGTTCATTGAAAGTTGGTCATGACCGTAGCTCGCGCAGATCTTGAACGTCGTTTCGCTGGCGTCGCCCGCCTATATGGCGCGCAAGCGCTGGAGCGCTTCCAGAACGCGCATGTGTGCGTGATCGGTGTTGGCGGGGTCGGCTCCTGGGCGGTTGAAGCCCTGGCGCGCAGCGCGGTCGGCCATCTGACCATGATCGATCTGGATAATGTCTGCGAATCCAACGTCAATCGTCAGCTACCGGCGCTTGATCCCCTGTTTGGCATGCCCAAGGTCACCGCGCTGGCGCAACGCGTGCGCGCGATTAACCCCAGCTGTCAGGTACGGGAAATCGAGGATTTCGTCACACTGGACAATCTAGAGGCGATGCTGGGGCAAGGATTCGACTATATCATCGACGCCATCGACGAGATGCGCGTCAAAACCGCCATAGCCGCCTGGTGCGTGGCCCGGCGCCAGGCCTTCATTGTCAGCGGCGGCGCCGGCGGCCAAATGGACCCAACCCAAATCAAAGTCGATGACCTCTCCGCCGCGCGCTACGACCCCCTGCTCTCCACGCTGCGTTACAATCTGCGCCGTCATCATGGCCTGGCGCGCACCGGACGCATGCGCGTGCCGTGCATCTACTCCACCGAGCAACTGACCTATCCCAGCGCCACCTGCGCGACCGGCGACGCCACGGTGCCGCAAGGCCTGTCATGCGCGGGCTTCGGCGCCAGCGTCACCGTCACCGCCAGCTTCGGTCTGATTGCCGCGGCGCAGGCGCTTAAGCACTTGGCCGGGCAAAAATAATCCTCCATTAAAGGCAACCTTCTCCCGAGGACCGGGGCGCCCGGCTGGGGGGCGGAGGTGTGCATACAAGATCGTCGGCGTAGTCACTAGCCAGCAAGCGAGAAGGCAAGGGCCTGCTCGACGCCTTGCAGAGCGCGAAGGAGAGCAGGCCCTTGCCTTCTCCTGTGCGAACTGGGACGTCATTGCTGCCGAGTATTTGAGATGCATGACTCAAACCAATAGACACGCACACTGGGTGTCCACGCTCACACGGTGCAATGGTGGCACTTCGCTAGCGCACGTCTCGACGGCGCGCGGGCAACGCGTGCGAAACACGCAGCCCGAAGGCGGGTTAATTGGCGATGGCAAATCACCGGTCAGCAACTGCATCACCTTGGCGCGCTCGCGAATCGGATCCGGCACCGGAATCGCCGACAACAATGCGTGGGTGTAGGGATGACGTGGATCAGCATACAGCGCCGGTTTGCTCGCCAACTCCATTTCACGCCCCAGATACATCACCAGAATCCGGTCGGAGATGTGCTTGACCACCGCCAGATCGTGCGCGATAAAAATCAAGGCCAAACCCATTTCTTGCTGTAGCTCTTTCAGCAAATTAATGATCTGCGCCTGAATCGATACATCCAGCGCCGAGACCGGCTCATCGCAAATCACCAGCTTAGGCTCAAGAATCAAGGCGCGCGCAATCCCGATGCGTTGACACTGTCCGCCAGAAAATTCGTGGGGATAGCGATTGATCTGCTGCTCGGTCAAGCCCACGCGACGCATGATCGCGCGCACTCGCTCCATCACCGTCGCGGCGCTCAACTCCGGGCGGTGAGTCTTCAGCGGCTCGGCGATGATTTGCGCCACGGTCATGCGTGGATTCAGCGAGGCCAGCGGGTCCTGAAAGATCATCTGGATATCGCGCCGCACCCGATGCCAGGCGCGCGCGTCGCCCTGACGCAAATCATTGCCCATCCACACGATCTCACCAGAAGTAGCGGGAATCAGGTTAAGAATCGCGCGTGACAAGGTCGACTTGCCACAACCGGATTCACCGACAATTCCCAAGGTTTCGCCAGCGAACAGATCGAATGACACACCATCAACGGCTTTGAGCAGTTTTTTTGGCGTCCATGGCCACTGAGTATCCCCCACGGAGACCTGGAAATGCACTTTCATGTTACGTACTGACAGAATCGGCGAGTGATCAGACATGCTCAGTCTCCTTGGCGGGTATCAGTTGATCAATCGCGAAATGGCAGGCGCGCGTAACCGCCGCGTCGTGCGCCGCCACGCTCAGCAGCGGCAACTCAGTCGCGCAACGCGCTCGAGCATAGGCACAACGCTCGGCGAAAGGGCAACCACTCGGCATATCGGCCAAATTGGGCGGATTACCCGGAATCGCGGTCAACACCGAGCCCTGATGATCCAGACGCGGTAAAGCGCCCAGCAAGCCAATGGTGTAGGGATGGCTCGGACGATAGAAGATACTCTCGGCGCTGGCATGCTCCATCACCCTGCCGCCATACATCACCATCACCTCGTCGCACAGTCCGGCCACTACCCCCAGATCATGGGTAATCATGATGATCGCCGTGCCGAAGTCACGCTGCAGATCCTTGAGCAAGCTCAAAATCTGCGCCTGCACCGTCACATCCAGCGCGGTGGTCGGTTCATCGGCAATCAACACCTCGGGCTCACACAACAAGGCCATGGCAATCATCACCCGCTGACGCATCCCGCCGGAGAACTCATGCGGGTACATGGCCACGCGGCGCGCGGCGTCGGGAATCCGTACCGCTTCCAATAATTCGATTGAGCGCTTCTTCGCCGCGCGGCGTTCCATGCCCTTGTGCAACTGCAGCACCTCTGTCATTTGACGCTCAACCGTGAGATACGGATTCAACGAAGTCATCGGATCTTGAAAAATCATCGCCAAGCGATTGCCACGAATGCCATTGAGCTCGCGCGCGCCCATGCTCAGCAGATCTTTGCCCTGATACAACGCCGCGCCACTGGCGCGGCCATTCTTGGCCAACAGCCCCATCAGCGCCAATACCGACTGACTTTTTCCGGAGCCGGACTCGCCGACGATACCCAGTGTCTGCCCGCGCTCCAACTCGAAATTCACGCCATTGACCGCGTGAACCATCCCGTCATGCGTACTAAAACGCACCCCGAGGTCTTTTACTTGCAACAGCGTCATGCTCGCCTCCGGTTAACGGTCTTTAGGGTCCAGCGCATCGCGCAGGCCATCGCCCACATAGTTGGCGCAGTAGAGCGTCAGCGACAGAAACAGTGCCGGGATCAACAACATCCATGGCGCCGCATCCATATTCTGTACCCCCTCTTGCACCAGCACGCCCCAACTGGTCATCGGCTCTTGCACCCCTAGGCCAAGAAACGACAGCACCGACTCAGTCAAAATCACATTGGGAATCGTCACCGTGGCATACACCACCACCACACCCAACAAATTCGGCACGATATGGCGAAAGATAATCGCGCGCTGCGAAACACCAATCGCGTGCGCCGCCTCGACAAACTCCTTGGATTTCAACGACAGCGTCTGTCCACGCACAATGCGCGCCATATCCAGCCAGGAAATCGCGCCCAGCGCGACAAACATCAGCACCAGATTGCGGCCGAAAAAGGTCATCAGCAAAATCGCGAACAACATGAATGGCAGCGCGTACATCACATCGACAAAGCGCATCATCAACGCATCGATCTTGCCGCCAAAATAGCCGGCAGCCGCCCCCCAGGACACACCGATCACAACGGAAACCAGGGTGCCGAGCAAACCCACCATGAACGAAATCCGTCCACCGACCAGTACGCGCACCAGCAAGTCGCGCGCATTGTCGTCGGTGCCGAACCAGTGCCAATGGGTCAGACTGGGCGCCATTGGCGCCGATACCGACCAATCCGCGTCGTCATAGCTATTGGGTAAAATCCAGGGGCCGACCACAATCACCAGCGCGATCAGCGCCAGAATCACCAGGCTGATCAGTGCCGCGCGATTACGGCGAAAGCGAATGCGCGCGTCGGCCCATGGGCTGCGCCCCGCGACCAAACCAGGGTCGGCGGTACTCAAGGTCTGCGCCAACTGTTGGCGTTTGGCTTTAGAAAACAACATTGATCTGTTCTCCGATTCAATAGCGAATGCGCGGATCGAGCATGGCATAGGCAATGTCGACCATCAGGTTGAACAGCACGGTAATCACCGCGATCAGAATCACTAGCCCCAGAACCAAGGTGTAGTCGCGATTAATCGCGCCATTGACCAGCAAGCGGCCCAGACCCGGGATCGCGAACATGGTCTCGGTCACCACCGCTTGCGCCACCGAAGAAATCGCTAACGGTCCGAGCAAGGTCACCACCGGTAACAGCGCCGGCTTGAGCGCGTGACGCATGACGATGGTGCGCATCGGCAGACCCTTGGCGCGCGCGGTGCGAATAAAGTTGCTGCTCATCACCTCGATCAGACTGCCACGCATTACCCGCCCCAGCGTCGAGACATTGATCAGCGTCAGCAGAGCCACCGGCAAGATCATATACGGCGCGGTCAACGTAAAAGCGCCAAACGGCAACCACTGCCACCACAGACAAAACACCAGAATCAGCAGCGGGCCGATGACAAATGAAGGCACCGCGCTGCCAAAGTTGCCGAGGAACATCACCAGATAGTCGGCCAGGCTGTTTTGCTTGAGCGCCGCGACAATGCCGAGCGACACGCCAATCAGTAGCGACAGAATCATGGCAATGCCACCCACCGTGAGCGAAATCGGCAAAGCATTGGCCACCAGGGCATTCACCGACCAGTCGGCGTAGCGAAACGACACGCCAAGATCGCCGTGCATCAGATTATTCAGGTAATAGCCGTACTGCTTGAATAGCGGCTCATTCAGATGGTATTTAGCTTGAAGGTTGGCCAACACCTCGGGAGAAACCTTGCGTTCGCGGTCGAACGGGCCGCCTGGAGCCAATTGCAACATCACGAAGCACACGGTCACCACGACAAAAACCGTCGGGATCGCTCCGAGCAAGCGCCGGATCACATAAGAAAACATGGCTGACTACTCCAATAAAACCACTCGCCGCCCTGAATGCGCGGCGCGCATACGTCAAAATCCCACTCGCTGCCCGTGGACAGCGAGTGGGAACGCAAGCATCAGATCGACTTAATGCTTAATGATGTACAGATTTTGGGTTTTGTTGTGATCCATCGGATTCGGTACGATCCAACCGCCAACATAGGGCTTGACCATGCGCGGGTAGGTGTACTGAAACAGAGGAATCATCGGATAGTCGTTCATGGCCAGCGAGGCCGCCTGGGTCAACAGACCCTTGCGCGCGGCTTGGTCAGTGCTCTGACTGCCTTGGCTGATCAAGGCATCCACCTTGGCGTTGCAATATTTCAAATCATTCTGATCGCTGCCGCAACGTACCAGATCGAGGAAGGAGGTGGCATCGTTATAGTCGACGCTCCAGCCATTGCGCGCCACTTGATAGGCGCCGTCATGCCGGGTTTTGAGGAACACCTTGAACTCTTGGTTTTCCATGGTGCCGGTCACGCCCAGCTTGTTTTTCCATTCCGACAGCAGGAAGAGTGAAACCTTCTTATGCAATTCCGAAGTGTTGTAAGTCAACTTCAACGCCAGCGGATGATTCGGGCCATATCCGGCGGCGGCCAACAGTTGGCGCGCGGCGGCGACACGCTTGGGCATCGCCCAGTGGCTCCAATCGTAGGCCGTCACATTGGCTCCGGCGGTTCCGGCCACAATCAGGCCATACGCTGGCACTTGCCCCTCGCCCAGCACCTTCTGCGTCAGGATGTCACGATCGACCACCATCGACAACGCCTGGCGCACACGCTTGTCTTTGAGCACCGGGTCCGAGTTATTCAGGTTGTAGTAATACAGACCGAGCAACTTATTATTGCGCAGCTCTTTGCCATGCTGGCTCTTGATCTGGGCAAAGGTGCCGGGTGGAATCCGATCCAGGGTATCAATTTGCCCCGATTGGTACATTTTGAGCGAGGTATCTTCATCTTCGGTCGGATTGAAGGTCACCTTGGTAATCGTCACCTCCTTGGCGTCCCAGTAGAACGGGTTCTTTTCCAGCACCAGGCGGCTGTTGACCACCCAGTCTTTCAGGCGATAAGCGCCGTTGGACACCAGATTGCCCGGCTTGGTGTAGTCCTTGCCATACTTGAGGAACGAAGCCTTATGCAACGGAGCCATTTCCGGATTGGCCAGCATATCCGGCAGGAAGGTGGTCGGGTTCACGGTGGTGATTTGCAAGGTATATTTATCTAGCGCCTTGACCCCCAGCGCGCTGATTGGCTTCTTGCCCGCCATAATCTCCTTGCCGTTGGCCAGGAACTCGAAAAAGATGCCGTATTGCGTCGCGGTCTTCGGGTCGACGGTGCGCTGCCACGAGTAGACAAAATCGGCGGCGGTCAACGGGTCGCCATTCGACCACTTGGCGTCTTTACGTAAATGGAACACCCAGGTGGTTGCGTTCTTCTGCTGCCAGCTTTGAGCCACACCCGGCAGAATATGACTGCGGTTATCACGCGAAGTCAGCCCTTCGTACAAGTCGCCAGTCACCTCCAGCGCGGGCTGGGATTCAACTTGTGAAATATCCAGCGACTCAACCTCGGAACCATTCTGGCGCACCAGCTCTTGCTTGGCGGCCAGCTGCGCGCCAGCCGGAATCGGGCTGGCGAGGACGCCAGCGCCACTCAGGGCCAGCGCGACGGATAGAGCGATAACGGTCAGCCTATTCTGTTGTTTCATTTTCTCAACTCTCCTAATTCTTGTGAGTCGCTATACACGACTTTTTATCGTCTAGTACCGCCTGAATTTAAGCGATATGACCGAAGCCTATTATGCTCTTGCATTTTTCAGATCTTCAAGCATTGATGTATTCAATATTTCAAAAAATTCTCGACGCACCGAGATAGAGCAATAGACTTGAGCACAAAGTCATTCGAATATTCTTTTGGCATTTTATGCCATAAACGTGCTGGAAAATCATGAATTGCCATGCAAAATTAAATTTTTACGCACTATGTTTCAAAAAATCATTAAACAGCAACAAATACAATAGATTAGATTAATCAACACTTGAGCTATTGCACCAACAGATCAGCATTAATGCTTATAGCCCATAACAAAATACAAATGAGATAACCGGAATTTAGCGTGTTTAATTCAGAAGTGGTTGTCATGCTGTCGAACAACCGCAGCGATGTTGCATTGGTGTTTTGCATCGGAAATAACATAAATACTCTAAAACGATTAAATACCGTTATGCACCATAACAATATTTAATCGTTTTATTTATATAATCTTCGCGGATTGACTGATGTGTTTTGCGTAGCCTATCGGACAAACCGACGCAGCGGCCGAGTCCGGCACCAGGAGGCGATTAAGAACACACGCGCCGAGGGCGCGCTGTCCGATCGTAACCCAGAGGCCATGCAGGAAATCAGAAGGGAAAAGTGGGATTCAACGGGGAAAGCCGGGCGGCCTTCCCTCTCCAGCGGATCAGCCGATAGCCTACACCGAGGCAATGCGCAACAGATTGGTTGCCCCCGGCGTACCAAACGGCAAGCCGGCGGCAATCGCCAGGGTCTGACCCGGTTGGGCGAACCCCTGCGAGCGCGCCAGTTCACAGGCGGCTTGAGTCATTTCATCGACCGATTCGGCGTCTTTGGTCACCACCGCGTGCACCCCCCACACCAAGGCCAGCTGGCGCGCCGTGGTCAAACGCGGGGTGACGCACATGATCGGCGCTTCGGGGCGCTCGCGCGCCACGCGCAACGCGGTATGGCCCGAAGTACTGTAAGTCACCATCACCGGCAGGGCCAGGGTATGCGCAATTTGCCGCAAAGCGGCGCTGATCGCGTCCGGCGTGGTGCCGCGCGGCTCGGTGTGCGACGCATTCAGCATCGCCTGATGCAGTGGGTCATGCTCCACCTGGCTGATAATCCGATCCATGATCGATACCGCTTCCAGCGGGTATTGGCCCGATGCCGACTCGGCCGACAGCATCACAGCATCGGCGCCGTCGTAGATCGCGGTCGCCACATCGGAGGCTTCGGCGCGCGTCGGCACCGGCGCGCTGACCATGGACTCCAACATCTGGGTGGCGACAATCACCGGAGTTCCCATGGCGCGACAAACGCGCACAATGCGTTTTTGTGTCGGCGGCACCAGTTCTGGCGGCATTTCCACCCCCAAGTCGCCACGTGCAACCATAATGCCGTCGGCCGCGGCCACAATATCTTCAAGGCATTCGATCGCGAGTGGCTTTTCCAGCTTGGCCATCACTTGAGCGCGCCCAGCCACCAGTGCCTTCAGCTCAAGAATATCCTCAGGACGCTGCACAAACGACAAGGCGACCCAATCCACCCCCAGCGACAGACCATAATCGAGATCCAGCCGGTCTTTCGTCGTTAATGGTGACAACGGCAGCACGACCCCTGGGACATTCACCCCTTTGCGGTCGGACAATGCGCCGCCGGCGCGCACCACAGTTGCAGCCTGACGTGGATTACAGCTCAGGACTTCGAGACGCACGCGCCCATCATCCAGCAGTAATTCGCTACCAATCTGTAACGCGGCGAAAATTTCAGGGTGCGGCAGACTCACCCGCGTCTCGTCACCCGGCTGATCTGACATATCCAGACTAAAATGCTGGCCGGCGCTTAAATGGATACTGCCGGCGCTAAAGGTACCAATACGCAACTTGGGACCTTGTAAATCAAGCAGTACTCCGATCGGTCGGTCGATCTCGGTCTCGATCGCCCGAATCAGCTCCAGTCGGGCTTTATGTTGCTCGTGCGTGCCATGACTGAAATTCAAGCGGAAGACATCGGCCCCGGCTTGCGCCAGCGCCAGTATGGTTGCTCGCTCTGAACTGGATGGCCCGAGGGTGGCCACGATTTTGGCTTTACGAAGTCTACGCATCTCAATACCTCAAAGTCTTAGGGGACCAAGGTCCACTCAAGCTGATCTCCGGCGCGCAACGGCACCAGTTGTTCATCGCCAAACGCCAAGGTCTCCGGCACGGTTTGCACGCGACGTTGCAGGGTGATCTGCTCGGTATTGCGCGCCAGACGGTAAAAATCCGGACCGTTAAAGCTGGCGAAGGCTTCCAGTTTATCCAGAGCGCCGACGCTATCAAACGCCTCGGCATACAACTCGATCGCGGCATGCGCGCTGTAAATGCCGGCGCAGCCACATGCGCTTTGCTTGGCGCCCAGCGCATGCGGCGCGCTATCGGTACCCAGGAAAAACTTGGGCGAGCCCGACGTGGCCGCGGCCAGCAGCGCGCGGCGATGGCTCTCGCGCTTGAGTACCGGCAGGCAGTAATGGTGTGGACGCATTCCACCGGCCAACATCGCATTGCGGTTCAACAGTAAATGGTGGGCCGTCAGCGTGGCGGCGAGGTTATCCGCGCCTTGTGCCACAAACTCGGCCGCATCGCGCGTGGTAATGTGTTCAAACACCACGCGCAACGTCGGCAAACGTTGCAATAGCGGCGCCAGTACCCGCTCGATGAACACCGCTTCACGGTCGAAAATATCGATTTCCGGGTCGGTCACCTCGCCATGCACCAACAGCGGCAGGCCACACTCCGCCATGGCTTCCAGCGCTGGCATGGCATGTTCGATGGCGCTGACACCTGCGTCCGAGTGAGTGGTCGCACCCGCGGGATAGAGTTTTACCCCATGAATTTGCCCGCTGGCATGCGCCGCGCGGATCTCATCGGGGCGAGTGGCATCAGTCAGGTACAAGGTCATCAATGGCTCAAAGCGGCAGTCCGGTGGACAGGCGGCCAGAATCCGCTCGCGGTACGCCAAAGCGGCTGCAAGCGTGGTCACGGGCGGTTTCAGGTTAGGCATGACAATCGCGCGCGCCATTTGGCGACAGGTGTCGCGCAGCACGTCTCCGAGCACCGCGCCATCGCGCAAGTGAAGATGCCAATCATCTGGTCGAGTCAGGGTCAGGGTCTGCATCCGGGAGTTCCTGCGTTTAGGGTTATTTACGCTGTAACGTCAGCTCAAATTTGCCATCATCGTTGGTGTTCGATGCCAGCAGGAGATTTCCCGTCTGACGGCAAAACGCGGCAAAATCACCGGGCGCGCCCGGATCTGTCGCCAAAATTTGGAGCACGCTGCCACTCTCCATATCCGCCAGGGCTTTTTTCGCGCGTAGAATCGGCAACGGGCAATTCAATCCCGATAGGTCTAACGTTCTATCAATCTGCATCTTGGTTCTACCTGGGTCATTCACGTTACAATGTGTGTCTGGGCCGGTTGGCGCGGTTTTTTTGCGCTGGCAGCCTGTCGGGCTTAATGAATCGAAGCGAAAAGCGTGATGCGACAGACCAGATTTTGACGATTTTGCCGGGCAATAGTCGTTCTATTGCGCAAAAAAGCGGCGGAATCTGGGCCGAGTAGCACGTTTTGCAGCCGATTGGGGTTAAGTCTGGCAGGCTGCCTTGGCTCATAGTGTACGCTGACTGCGTATGACTCCCAACTCGTTCTGGTGCCAAGCCATGTGTGTCATCGCTTTTGCCTATAAAATGCCGGGCCTGGGTCAATTGCTGCTGCTGGCCAACCGCGATGAATTTTACGCCCGCCCCACCGCCGCGCTCGATTACTGGCCGGATCAAGCCAATATTCTTGGCGGGCGCGACCTGCAAGCTGGCGGCAGTTGGCTGGCGATCAGCAGCGGAGGGCGCATCGCCGCCATCACCCATATTCGCGAAGGGTATGCCAAGCCCGGCGAGCGCTCGCGCGGCGAGTTGGTCAAACGCTTTGTCAGCGGCGCCGAGTCCGTGCTCGACTTTGTCCACAGTCTGACCGAGGAACGCAGCCATTACGCGCCATTTAACCTGCTCTTCGGCGCGGCGGACGATCTGTACCACTATCACAGCCGTAGCAATCAACTGACACGCATTACGCCGGGGATTCATACCCTGTCGAACGCAACACTCGACACCCCGTGGTTCAAGTCAGAGCGCTTGGCGCAACACCTGGAGCAACTGCGACGCGTCCCCTCGGACGCCGATGCTTTTGCCTGGCTGGAAGATAGCGCTCAGCCGCCACAGGAGCGACTACCCAACACCGGCATCGGTTCGTCGCTTGAGCGTCAATTGTCGTCGATCTTCATCAATGCGCGCGACTATGGCACCTGTTCATCAACTATGCTAGCGGTTTCAGCGCGTGGCGACGTCAGCTGCGCCGAACGCAGTTTCGGACTTTCAGGGCGCGAAACCGGGCGCCGCCGTTATACCATGCGTCCCGGGCAGTCAGCCCCGGGCACTCGTTAAGGAGAAGAGATTGAATCTGAAACACCTAGCCGCGGCATTGGCCCTGACCATCGCGGTGCCGGCATTGGCCAGCAACGGCACCTCATACCGCCCGGTCAACAACCAGAATTATGCCGAGCAAGACGCGCAAGACTGGAAAGAAATCAATTACACGCTACCCGACTATCCGGTGGCGGCCGACTGGGTGGGCTACTATGTCCCGCTCAAAAATGACTTCAAGTTTTATGTTGATGCCAAGTCATTGACCCTGGGCAGCGATGGCGTGATCCGCCTGATTCTGCGTGTCGTTAGCGCCTCGGGCGCGGAAAATCTGAGTTTCGAGGGTTTTCAATGCGCGAATCGCAACATGCGCGCCTATGCCTTTGGCGATAGCATCAATCATCGCTGGATAGAATCAACCCGGGAGGTCTGGTCCCCACTGAGTACCAGCAACCCAGCGCGCGCGCGCCTGGTGGAAGATCTCTGTCCCGAGTGGAATACACCGGCGAGCGCCACTGACGCCATCCAGCGCTTGCGCAAATCATCCTGGAATTAAAAGCATGCTGCGTGCGCGGCGCCAACACTGATCAAGATCTTCCGCGATTGATCAGGAGTTTCAGGTTGTTCTGACCTTCGGTAGGGCGACCACCTGCCTGACGCCCGCCACTTTAGCGTTAAAGTCGAAGCTCACCGAGGGTCGGGAGCCGATGATGAAGTTCGCCGCGCAAGGGATGCCACTGGATCAAGCGGGATTTTCCCGTGTACAAGAAATGATACGCACCGATAGCGCCGCCCTCTGGGCGGTACTATCGGTGGAAACCCGCGGTTTTGGCTTCTTGCCGGACCGCCGTCCACAAATCCTGTTCGAGCGCCATATCTTCCAGCGCTGCAGCAATGGGGTATTTTCCGCCGACTACCCCGATATCAGCGCCTCGACGCCAGGAGGATACAGTGGTGGCGTCGGCGAGTACTCGCGCCTTGAACGAGCCATGGCATTGAATCGAGAGGCCGCGCTCAAAAGTGTGTCTTGGGGCATTGCCCAGATCATGGGATTTAATTTCGAGCTTGCGGGCTTTGCCACGGTAGAAGAATTGGCGCTGGCGATGGTCGAGAGCGAGAACCGGCAAATGCTGGCAATGGCGAATTTCATCAAGGGCAATCACCTGGATCAGGCGCTGATCGCGCACAACTGGCCCAGCTTCGCCTGCGGCTACAATGGCAGTAACTTCGAGCGTAATCAATACCATACTCGCCTGGCGGCAGCCTTCGCGCACGCAAAGACCGCCCCACCCGATCTGGCGTTGCGCGGCGCCCAGGCCGCATTGCTTTACCTGGGGATAGACCCTGGGCCGATCGATGGACTGCGCGGTCACCGCACCACAGCGGGGATCATGCTGTTCCAAACCACAAACAACTTACCGGCCAGCGGGCAATTGGATTCGGAAACCCAATCCGCATTATGTCTGGCGGCGTTTCCATAGCCGCGTATGGCGCAATCGCCGCAGGCATTGCGCCGCATCTGCACAAAATCAGAAGAGCCTTAGCACTCCTCGAAGCCAAATACCCCACTGTGCACAAACACCAGCTTACAGTCCTCGAGATATTCAGCGTCGTGAATTCGTCCAGCCCGGTTGTAGCCGGTTTCGCCTTGCTCCAGGATAAAACGCGGGCCATCCTTCTGCAGGCCGTGTTCGCCGCGCAGATAGTATTGAACTGCCATTCGTCCTTCAACCACCACCGTCATATCGTCCCCCGGGTGGATATGCGGTGGTTCAGTCATGCCCTTATCCCAATGCTCCATCAACAATTCAACCCCGTTGACATCGGCAGGCAAGGTGCCGCGCATTTTAAAACCCGCGGGTTCGCCCTCGGGAGTCACCAGATGCTGCCAGACACCACTAGTGGCCGTGGTCATCTCATACTTAGCGCCGTTATTCGTTTGCGACATGGCATTTCTCCTGATCGTCGGGCAGCACACCGCCGAATGGCAGCGACTTGCCTTAATACTGTGTATTTTCCTACTTTCAAGCGCAAACAACAGGGATGGAGTGAGATACAGCGCGGAAAGAAACAAGCAGGTCGCAATCACATCGTTGGTGGTGAGCCAAAGGCGAGCTCCAACCTACGACAAACTGACATCAATGCCGCAAAAATCCGGCGATCCACAGTAGCAGCAGTGCGCCACTCAACCAAGAGAAGCCACGCAGCCAGCGCGTTGCGCGTTGCAGACTTTGGGTATCGCCCCGTGGCGCGCAGCGGATCAAATGCCAGCAGCAGTACAGCATTGAGCACAGCAGACTTAGACGTAAAAGGAATTGCATCAGGCGGTCACCGGCAGACGATGAAAACTGGAGGGGGCATCGGCAACTTCGCTAAAGCTGACAAATTCCCAGGCGCTGGGGGTCTCCAGTAACTTGCGCAACAGTGCATTATTCAACGCATGTCCCGACTTAAAACCTGAAAACGCCGCAATCAGAGGATGGCCGACGATATAGAGGTCGCCAATCGCGTCTAAAATTTTATGCCGGACAAACTCATCGGGGAAACGCAGGCCACCGGGATTGAGAACGTATTCATCATCGATCACCACCGCGTTTTCCAGATTCCCGCCCAACCCCAGACCATGACTGCGCATCGATTCAACTTCATGCATGAAGCCAAAGGTGCGCGCCCGGCTGATTTCGTCGATGTAGGAGTGCGAGGAAAAATCAATTTCCACCGTTTGTGGCGCGCGGTTGAAAGCCGGGTGATTAAATTCGATCGCCAGAGTGACCTTGAATCCTTCAAACGGATCAAGACGCACCCATTTGTCACCATCGATCACCTCGATGGTGTGCTTGATACGAATAAAGCGCTTGGGCACCGTCTGCTCGACAATGCCGGCAGACTCTAGCAAATAGATAAAGGCCGCGGAGGAACCATCCATAATCGGAATTTCCGCCGCAGTCACCTCAACCACCAAATTGTCGATCCCAAGACCGGCGAAAGCCGACATCAAGTGCTCGATGGTGCCGACACGCACGCCAGTTTGTGTAACCAGCGTTGAGGAGAGGCGCGTGTCGTTCACCAACAGCGGATCCACTTTTATTTCCACCGGCTCGGGCAAGTCGGTGCGATAAAAGCTGATTCCAGAATCGGGCTTTGCCGGCAAAAGTGTCAGACGTACCCGTTCACCGGAGTGTAAACCTACACCCGTGGCGCTTATCGCTTGTTTAAGCGTGCGCTGTAGAATCATGTCGAGCTTTCCACCAAATCAGAGACAGACTGATTTTAGCATGGCGCCAAGGCTATGCCTGGTTAATTAAACCCATGATATAGATAGCGTTTTTCGATCAATCAGCCTGCTTACGCAAAAAAGCCGGAATATCAAAAGATTCGCTCACCTCGGGATTCGAAAAATCCGCCGAAGCCGGGGTGCGGCGTCCACGCTGGCGCATAATCGCCGGGGTGTCGAAATCATCATAGTTCAAGACTTCAACCGGACGATCATCGGTGCCCGTCTTGACGATTTTAATGTATTCCGGACGTTCTTCACTGCGTCCCGCCTGCTTTTTGCTGCCCAGGCCAGTCGCAATCAAGGTCACGCGAATCGTGTCTTCGGGAATATCGGTGACTTCGGCGGTACCAAATTTCACCTCGGCGTCTTCGTCCGCGTATTGACGCACGATAGACATGATTTCGCGATATTCGCTCATCTTCAGGCAACCAGGAGCGGTGGAAATATTCACCAGCACGCCGCGTGCGCCTTCCAAGGTAATGTTATCCAACAACGGGCTGGCCACTGCTTGTTCCGCGGCCACACGCGCGCGATCGATACCCGACGCGTAAGCGGAGCCCATCATCGCCAGGCCCATTTCGCACATCACGGTACGTACGTCGGCAAAGTCGACGTTAATCAGACCAGGACAAGTAATCACTTCGGCGATACCGGCTACTGCGCCTTTGAGCACATCGTCGGCGGCGCGGAAAGCTTCGCGCATGGTGACATCCTCGCCCAGGACTTCCATCAGCTTTTCGTTTGGAATCACGATCAGCGAATCGACATGCTTTTTCAAGTCGTCGATCCCGGATTGCGCCACTTTCAAACGCTTGCCTTCATGGTCGAACGGACGCGTGACCACACCCACGGTCAGAATGCCCATTTCCTTGGCAACTTCAGCCACCACCGGCGCCGCGCCGGTACCCGTGCCGCCACCCATACCCGCGGTAACAAACACCATGTTGGCGCCACGCAGCGCATCGGCAATGCGTTCGCGGTCTTCCAACGCCGCGCTGCGACCGATTTCCGGATTGGCACCCGCTCCCAGACCCTTGGTCAGGTTGTTACCCAGTTGCAACTTGACCTGAGCCTTGTTGCGCTTCAGCGTCTGCGCATCGGTATTGGCGCAGATAAATTCCACGCCTTGCACTTTGCCATCGATCATATTGTCGATAGCGTTGCAACCACCGCCACCGACGCCAATGACCTTGATAACGGCTTCTTGAGCCGCTTCCTGCATGACTTCAAATACCATTCCGCTCATTTCCCTCTCCTCATAAAAAGATGAGCTTAACTCCCGTACTGCGCCCGATACTCGAACTACCCAGCTTTAGAAATTGCCGGCAAACCATGTTTTCATGCGAGACAACATATGTCCCACGCCCCCCGTGGCCACCCTCGACCCCGTGTGGGTTTGTATTTGATCCTTGCCATACAGCAGCAAGCCGACTCCGGTAGAGAATCGAGGATTCTTCACCACCTCGGACAAACCGCCGAGGTATTTGGGTACGCCAATGCGTACCGGCATGTGAAACACTTCTTCAGCCAACTCCACCATGCCCGGCATCAAGCTGGCGCCACCGGTGAGTACAATGCCCGAAGACAGCATTTCCTCGAAACCACTGCGGCGCAGCTCTTGTTGCACCAGTTGGAACAGCTCCTCGACCCGAGGCTCGACCACTTCGGCCAGGGTAGCGCGCGACATCTGGCGCGGGCCGCGTTCGCCGACCCCCGGCACTTCGATCATCTGACCGGGATCGGCCAGGCTGACCAAGGCCACACCGTGCTGAATCTTGATGTCCTCGGCCTCTTTGGTCGGCGTGCGCAGCGCCATGGCGATGTCGTTGGTAATTTGATCGCCAGCGATCGGAATCACCGCGGTATGGCGAATCGCGCCGTTGGCATACACCGCGATATCCGTGGTGCCTCCACCGATATCGATCAGGCATACACCCAAATCTTTTTCATCTTCCGACAACACGGCGATCGCCGAGGCCATCGGTTGCAGAACCAGATCAGACACTTCCAAACCGCAGCGGCGCACGCACTTGGTCACGTTCTGCGCCGCCGAGACGGCGCCGGTAACGATATGCACCTTGGCCTCCAGACGCACGCCACTCATGCCCAATGGCTCGCGCACCCCTTCCTGACCGTCAATGCTGTATTCCTGAGTCAGAATATGCAGCACCTGATGATCCGGAGGGATACTGACCGCGCGCGCGGTTTCGATCACGCGATCGATATCCATTTGCGTGACTTCGCGATCCTTGATCGCCACCATGCCGTGCGAGTTCACACTTTTGATGTGACTGCCGGCAATACCGGTGAAGACTTCGTGGATCTTGCAGTCGGCCATCAGTTCGGCCTCCTCAAGGGCACGCTGGATCGCCTGCACAGTGGACTCGATGTTCACCACCATGCCGCGTTTCAGTCCTCGTGACGGGGTCTGCCCCATACCGACGATATTGAGCTGACCGTCCTCGAGAACCTCCGCAACAATCGTCACGATTTTAGACGTGCCGATGTCGAGGCCAACCAACATGTTCTTGCTTTCCTTCGGTTTGCTCACCTGTCGCTCCAACTACGATTACTGTGTTCCTCGAGCCGCTTGCGGCGCCTGATAACCCGGCATGCGAACGGCGAATCCATTTGGGTAACGCATATCTACATAACTGATCGGGTAGGGCAATTTCGCGAGCGTGCCCTTCCAATAAGAAGCAAAGCGAATGACCCGTTTATTCACGTCACCACGCCCCAACTCCACGTGCACTCCATTATTCAGTTCGACGCTCCAAGCGCGTCTATCTGACAAAAACACTCGAACCGGACTCAAACCCGACGGCGCGAGGGCGCTGCGCATCTGCGCCAGCATGACCGCCATGTCCTTTTGAGCGCCAGCCGGGCCGTAAAACACCGGTAGCGTCTGATCACTGGCGGCGTCAAACCCCTCGCCATTCACATCGACCAAGCCGCTTTCCCCCCAGCGCGCCAGCGCCACATATTCGTTGACCGAAATCTCCAGCGTATCCGGCCAGTCGCGTCGTACTTGGGCATCGTGCACCCAGGGCAACTTACCGAACGCCGCCCTCGTCTTATCAATATCCAAGGTAAAGAACGTTCCCGACAACTCGTGCTCGGCAATGAACTTGAGCTGTTCCGGGGTTACATATTTCATCTGTCCGCTAATTCGGATTTTCTTAACCGGAAATACCGGCGCATGCGTTAGCCAAAATCCCCCTGCGTACAGCAACATTCCCAGTGAAGCCAGCAACAACCCATTTGCTAACCTGCGTAATACAGTGTGGTTATCCCACATGCGCCATATCCAGAATGGCTAGGCACAGGTCCTCGTAGCTCAGGCCTTCCACTTGCGCCGCCATCGGCACCAGGCTGTGACTGGTCATGCCCGGAGCGGTGTTGGCTTCCAACAGATACGGACGCCCGGCTTCATCCATCAGAAAATCCACGCGTCCCCAACCTTCGCCACCCAGGGTGGTGAAGGCGCTTAACGCCAGCGCCCGCATTTCACGCTCGCTCTCGGCCGACAAGCCAGACGGACAACGATAAACTGTATCGTCGCGGAAGTACTTGGCCTGGTAATCGTAAAATTCGCCCGCCGGCTCGATTTTGATACTGGGCAGCGCCCGTTGGCCCAACACCGCGCAGGTATACTCACCGCCACCGATAAAACGTTCGGCAATCACCAGGGAATCAAACTTGCGCGCCTCGGCGAAGGCGGCGCGTAATTCGCCGGCGGCCTTCACCTTGGTCACTCCGAAGCTCGAGCCTTCGCAGGCGGGTTTAACGAACAATGGCAAACCCAGGCGCGCTTCGACCGAGTCAAAATCAGAGGCTTCAGTCAACAGCTCAAACTCGGGAATCGGCAGCCCGGCTCCACGCCACAGCAGTTTGGTACGCCACTTGTCCATGCCGATCGCCGAGGCCATTACGCCACAACCGGTGTAGGGAATCCCCAGGGTTTCCAGCGCCCCCTGCAAGGTGCCATCTTCACCGAATGGGCCGTGCAGCGCGATGAAGACCCGGGCAAAACCCTCGTCCTTCAAGGCCGACAACGGCTGTTGCGACGGGTCGAAGGCATAAGCGTCTACCTGACGCGACAACAGCGCGTTCAACACCCCGGTCCCGCTCATCAGCGATACTTCGCGCTCAGAGGACGACCCACCCATCAACACTGCGACTTTGCCGTACTGCTTCATTACTTAATGTCCTGTCTTGAGCACCCTTGAGGTACCCCTGTTATCCGTTAGGCCAATGCCACAACTTTGCCCGCCACCGCGCCAACCGAGCCCGCGCCCATGGTCACCACCACGTCGCCATTCTTGGCTGCGTCGAGAATCGCCTGTGGCATATCGCCAATCGCATCGACAAATAGTGGTTCCACTTTTCCATTCACACGCACCGCCCGCGCCAATGCGCGCGCATCGGCGGCCACAATCGGCGCTTCACCCGCGGCGTAGACTTCGCCCAGCAGCAAGGCATCCACCGTGGAAAGTACTTTGACGAAGTCTTCGAACAAGTCTCGAGTGCGGGTATAGCGATGCGGCTGAAATACCAGCAGCAAACGGCGTCCCGGAAAGGCACCGCGCACCGCGGCCAGGGTCGCCGCCATTTCCACCGGGTGGTGGCCGTAGTCATCGACCAGTGTAAAGCTGCCGCCATCCTTGGCCGCCACTTCGCCATAACGTTGGAAACGACGACCAACACCGGCAAACTCGGCCAAACCTTTTTGTATCGACGGGATATCGGCGCCGCACTCCAGGCCAATGGCAATCGCAGACAAGGCGTTAAGCACGTTGTGCAACCCGGGCAGATTGAGCACCACCGGGAACTGTGTACCATCCTTGAGCGCCACATCAAAGCGCATGCGGCCATGCTCAGCCTGAAGATTTTCTCCACGCACGCTGGCGTCGGCATCCAGACCGTAGGTCGTCACCGGCTTGGTAATGCGCGGCAGAATTTCGCGCACATGCGGGTCATCCAGGCACAGCGCGGCGCAACCGTAAAATGGCAGACGCTGCAAAAAGTCGACAAAGGCCTGCTTGAGCTTTTCGAAGTCATGACCATAGGTATCCATATGGTCGGCATCGATATTGGTCACGACCGCCATCACTGGCGTCAGATACAAAAACGAGGCATCCGATTCGTCGGCTTCAGCCACCAGAAAATCACCGGACCCAAGACGCGCATTGGTGCCCGCCGCGGTCAGACGGCCCCCGATCACAAAGGTCGGGTCCAGTCCGGCGGCGGCGAGAATCGAGGCCACCAGGCTGGTGGTGGTGGTTTTGCCGTGGGTACCGGCAATCGCAATGCCCTGCTTAAAGCGCATTAACTCCGCCAGCATCAAGGCGCGCGGAATCACCGTCACGCCCGCGGCCTTGGCAGCCATGACTTCCGGGTTGTCACCCTTGACCGCGGTGGACGTCACCACCACGTCAGCACCGGCGATATAGGTCGCATCGTGGCCGAAATGCACGCTGGCGCCCTGCTCGACCAGGCGCTTGGTCGCAGCGTTGTCGGCCATGTCGCTACCGCTGACGGTATAACCCAGGTTCAGCAGCACCTCGGCGATGCCGCACATGCCGACACCACCGATGCCGACGAAATGAATGTGATTGACTCTGTGTTTCATTGCTGTTCGCTCGAGCTTGGCCCTGAAAGTGGCCGTTCATTCTGTGTCAGTTCCTCGCAGACATCGGCTACCCGTTCAGCAGCATCGATAATCGCCAGGCTCCGTGCGCGACATGCCATCTCAAGACAGGTCTCGCGTGATAATTTTTGCAGACAGTCCAGCAGACTTTGCGCGCTGAGCGTCGCCTGCGGCAGCAGTAGCGCCGCGCCGGCATTCGCCAGATAGCGGGCATTGCCAGTCTGATGGTCATCCACCGCCGACGGCAGCGGCACCAGGATGCTGGCGGCGCCAGCGGCGGCCAGTTCGGCCACGGTCAAGGCGCCGGCGCGGCACAACACCAAATCGGCGCGCGCATACTCAGCGGCCATATCGTCTATAAAGGCGCGGCAATCGACTTCGACACCGACAGCGGCATAACGGGCGCGCAAGTCATCAATTTGTTTGGCGCCGGCCTGATGCACCACCAGCGGCCGCTGTTGCGCATCCATCAACGCCAGCGCCTGCGGCAGCACTTCATTCAAGGCGCGCGCTCCCAGGCTGCCGCCGACCACCAAGATCCGTAGTACACCCGCGCGCCCGACAAACCGTTGCTCTGGCGGCTCAATCGCGGCAATCGCCGCGCGTACCGGATTGCCAACCAAACCGGACTGGTTTGGAAATGCGCTCGGAAACGCAAACAACGTCCGACTGGCGATCTTGGACATCATGCGATTGGTCAGCCCGGCTACCGAGTTCTGTTCATGCACTACCAGCGGTTTCCACAACAGGCGGCTCATCAGCCCGCCGGGGAAGCCGGTGTAGCCGCCAAAGCCCACGGCGATATCCGGACGATGGCGCAGAATCACGCCCAAAGTGGCGACTAAAGCCCCGCTGAGCATAAAGGGCAGCGATAACCAGCGTTTCAGACCGTTGCGCCGCATGCCGGCGATTTTCACGGTTTCAATGGCATAACCATGCTGCGGCACCAGGCGGGTTTCCATTCCGCCCGCCGCGCCCAGCCAGATCACACGCCAGCCGCGCTGTTTAAGCACGTCAGCCACCGCCAGCGCCGGGAAGATGTGCCCCCCGGTGCCGCCAGCCATGATCATTACGGTTTTATTCGCCATTGTGCTTAGTCATCCTGCGCTTTAGCCTTTGTAGCCGCGCATGATCCTCCGGTTTTCATAATCAACCCGCAGTAGCAGGGCCATGGAAATCAAGTTAAACAACATTGCCGATCCGCCAAATGACATCAGCGGCAGGGTCAAACCCTTGGTTGGCAGCAGACCCATATTCACGCCAATGTTGAAAAAGGTTTGAATCCCGAGCCAGATCCCAAGACCTTGCGCCACCAGCGCCTGGTAATAGCGTTCCAACTTTTTCGATTCAACGCCGATATGAAACGCGCGGCGCACAATCCAGGCATACAAACCAATCAACACACAAATCCCGGCAAAACCGAACTCTTCGGCAATCACCGCCAAAATAAAGTCGGTGTGCGCTTCCGGCAGGTAAAACAATTTCTCGACACTGGCGCCCAATCCCACGCCAAACCACTCGCCGCGCCCAATCGCGATCAGCGAATGCGATAGCTGGTAGCCCTTGCCGAACGGGTCGTCCCAGGGATCCATAAACCCCAGCACTCGCTTCAGACGGTAGGGTGACGACACAATCAACAGTACAATCGCCACCAGGGCCATCACCGCAAGGCCGGAGAAAATCCGCATGTTGATCCCGCCCAGGAACAACACCCCCATCGCAATGCTCATCACCACCATCAAAGCGCCGAAGTCCGGCTCGCGCAGCAGCAGGAACGCCACCACCACCATCGCCACGAACATCGGTAAAAAACCTTGTTTCAAGCTGTGCAACTTATGCGACTTGCGCACCGTGTAATCGGCGGCATACAGCACAGTGGCCATCTTGACCAACTCGGATGGCTGCAGGTTAATCACAAACAGCGAAATCCAGCGCCGCGAGCCATTCACCATGCGACCAATGCCGGGAATCAACACCAGCACCAGCAGCAGCACCCCTAGCAAAAAAAACTTCCCCGCGTACTTCTGCCAAAACGCGGTCGGAATCTGAAATGCCACATATCCGCCCGCCAGTCCGATTACCATAAAAATACAGTGGCGAATCAGATAGTAATATCGATTCTGCGTGGACGAGTCGGCCTCGGCATAGGCGATCGACGCCGAGTACACCATCACCAGACTGATCGCCAGCAACAGCACGATCGCCCAGGCCAGCGCTTCGTCCAGTACCGTGGTCGCCGCGTACTGACTGGCAACCTTCACGCTCATTGACCCGCCTCGGCTTTAAGCTGCGCCACACAGTCGATAAACACCTGAGCGCGCTCGGCATAATTGCGGAACATATCCAGGCTGGCGCACGCCGGCGACAGCAACACCACATCGCCGGATTGCGCGCGTTCTGCCGCTAGGCGCGTGGCTTGCTGCAAGCTTGCGCACTCAACCAGTTCCACACCGCTACCTTGTAACACCGCGCTAATTTTTGTCGCGTCGCGCCCAATCAACATGACCGCGCGCACCACGCGCCGGCAGGCGGGCGCCAGCGGGCTAAAATCCTGTCCTTTGCCATCACCACCGGCAATCAACACCACAGGGCGGGTCATGCCATCTAGCGCCGCCACGGTCGCACCGACATTGGTGCCCTTGGAGTCGTCGATGTATTTAACCCCGGCGACTTCATCCACCAGTTCAACCCGGTGCGGCAGCCCGCGGTAACTTTTCAGCCCCTCAAGCAATACCGCGCGCGGAAGATCCAGACCTTCGCACAGCGCCAACGCCGCCAGTGCATTCGCGGCATTGTGCAGTCCTTCAAGAGGCAACTCGGCCAAGTCGAACACCACTTGCTGGTCTATGCAGAGCCAGCGTCGGTCACCCTCAAGCGTCAGCCCGTATTGCGCCTGAGCTTCAAGCGCAAACCATTTCACTTCGTGCCCGGGGCGTTGCATCGCGCGCACCAGCGGGTCTTGTGCATTCAACACCTGAACCCCCAGGCCATTGAACACCGCCGATTTGCTATGGGCGTAGTCCAGTAGATCTTGATATCGGTCGAGGTGATCTTCCGAAATATTCAGCACCGTGGCCGCGTCGGCGCGCAGGCTGACCGTGGTTTCCAACTGAAAACTCGATAATTCCAGCACCCACACGTCAGGCATCCGCCCCAGGGCTTCGCGCTCGGCCAAGGCCTGCAACACTGGCAAGCCGATATTTCCGGCCACCACGGTATCCAGTCCGGCCTGTCGGCAGAGATGCCCCACCAAGGTGGTGACCGTGCTCTTGCCATTCGAGCCGCTAATCGCCACCACCTTGCTAACGCTGCCGGCAATCGCGCGCGCCAGTAACTCGATATCCCCGACCACCTCGCCACCCTGGCGGCGGAAACGGTCGATCGCCGGTGTCGACAAAGCCACGCCAGGGCTAAGCACCAGCATGTCGCTGTCAGCAAAGTCATCCAGGCCGAACGCGCCGGCGCGCACCACGACCTGGGGTAGGTCGGTTTGGAGTCTAGCGACATTGGGCGGGTTGTCGCGGCTATCCGCCACCGTCACACAGGCTCCGTGCGCGGCTAACCAGCGCGCAGAAGCCAGCCCGGAATCGCCCAGGCCGATAACTGTGATGTGTCGGTTGTCGAATTGCATTTGGCTTCCTTAGCGCAATTTGATGGTGGACAGGCCAATGAGCACCAACATCATGGTGATGATCCAGAAACGCACCACCACCTGAGTCTCTTTCCAGCCTTTTAATTCATAGTGGTGATGCAAGGGCGCCATGCGGAACACCCGCTTGCCGGTCAACTTAAATGAGCCGACCTGAATCATCACCGACAGCGCTTCCATCACGAACAAACCGCCCATGATAAAAAATACGATCTCCTGCCGCACAATCACCGCCACGGTCCCCAGCACCGCGCCCAGGGCGAGTGCGCCAACGTCACCCATAAACACCTGCGCCGGATAGGCGTTAAACCACAAAAAGCCAAGACAAGCGCCGCAAATCGCCGCGCAGAACACCGCGACCTCGTGCGCGCCGGGAATAAACGGTAGTCCGAGGTAGTGCGAGAACACCGCGTGCCCCGCCAGATAGGCAAACAATGACAGCGCGGCCGCCACCAGCACCGTTGGCAACGCGGCCAGTCCATCCAGTCCATCGGTCAGATTGACCGAGTTCGACGCGCCGACAATCACCAGATAGGTCAAAACGCAGAATCCAATAGCGCCGAACGGGTACACCACGTTCTTGAAGAACGGCACAATCAGTTCGGTCGATGCCGGTAAACTGGCGGTGCCCAGCAAAAACAGACCGGCGGCAATGGCAATCAGCGATTGCCAGAACATTTTGGCCTTGGCCGAGATCCCGTTCGGATCGCGATCCACCACCTTGCGCCAATCGTCGTAGAAGCCAATCGCGCCGGTACTGAGCATCACGGCCAACAGCAGCCAGATATATTTATTGCGCAGATCGGCCCAGAGCAGCACGGTGATGCCAATCGACAGCAAAATCAGCGTGCCGCCCATGGTCGGGGTTCCCGCCTTGACCAGATGGGTCTTGGGCCCATCCGAACGCACGGCTTGTCCGACTTTGAGTTCAGTCAGTTTGCGGATCACCATCGGCCCCATGAATAGCGAGATCCCCAGCGAGGTCAATGTCGCCAGCACCGCGCGCAAGGTGACATAGTTGAATACGCTAAAGGCGCGAACATGGTGCGCAATTAAATCGGCTAGCCAAAGCAGCACGTCATTTCCCTTTCTTGCCGACGAGATGGTCGACGATTCGTTCCATGCGCATAAAGCGCGATCCCTTAACCAAAACGCTGGCCATCGGCGACACATGGCCGTCCAGATGCGCTAATAGCGATTCAATCTGCTCAAAATGCTTGGCTTCTTGGCCAAAGGCTTCTGCCGCGTTGCGGCTCAGTTCGCCCAGGGTCAGCAAGTGATCGATACCCAAATCACGCGCCGCCGCGCCAACTTCGGCATGCAATTCTGGCGCGCTCGGGCCTAATTCACCAATATCGCCCATCACAAACCAGCGCGGCGCGCGCATACGCGACAGCACTTCCAATCCGGCCTTCATCGAATCCGGATTGGCATTGTAGGTGTCGTCGATCACAGTGGCGCCGTTAGCGGCCACCACCTTATGCAAACGGCCCCTGACCCCGCTGTAGCCCATCAGGCCGCGCGCAATCGCCGCCGGCGGAATATCCAGCGCCAAGGCGACACTGGCGGCGGCCAGCGCATTACGAACATTGTGTTCGCCCGGCGCCGGCAGGCGCACATCGATACTGCCCATCGGCGACTGCATGCTGATGGTGCTACCATCCACGCCCAAGTTGTGACTGGCGGCGTACACATCGCCACTCTTCAGGCCAAAGCCCAATAACCGGTGGCCTAGAGCCGCCGAACGGAACAATTCGACATTGGCGTCATCCAGATTGATCACCGCGATACCGGTGTCACTCAGACCGCTGAAAATTTCCGCCTTGGCCTCGGCAATCCCTTCCAGCGATTCAAAACCGCCCAGATGAGCGCGCAACGCGTTGTTCACCAGCGCCACATCGGGCCGCGCCAGCCGGGTCAGGTAATTCAACTCACCCGGGTGATTCATACCCATTTCGATCACCGCATAGCGATGATTCTCATTCAAGCGCAGCAAGGTCAGCGGCAGGCCGATGTCATTGTTGAAGTTGCCGGCGGTCATCAATACCGCGTCGTGCCCAGCGTGAGCGCGCAAGATGGCGCCCAGCATTTCCTTGACGGTGGTCTTGCCGTTCGAGCCGGTAATCCCGACCAACGGCAATGTAAACCGAGCGCGCCAGCCAGCGGCCAATTGCCCCAGCGCCAGGCGCGTGTCCTCAACCTGAATCAGCGATGCGTCGTCCAGCGTAAAGCCTTGCTTCACGATGGCACCGACCGCCCCTTGCGCCAGTGCCTGCGCGACGTAATCGTGCGCATCGAACTGATCGCCCTTGAGCGCCACGAATAAATCGCCCGCTTCAATACTGCGGCTGTCGGTCACCACACGCAGCGCCTCTGCGTCATCGCCAGACAGCGTCCCACCCGCCAGGCGGGCGGCCTCAGATAGCGTCAGCATCATGCGTTTTACCCCACTCGGTCAGTGCTTCTTCCGCCACGCGGAAATCCGAAAACGGGCGTTTAATCCCCTTGATATCTTGATACTCTTCATGTCCCTTACCGGCGATCAACACAATGTCGCCAGCGCGCGCCTCGGCCACCGCCCAATGCACCGCGCGGGTACGATCCACTTCCACGTGTTGCTGGCCTTGTGGCATGCCAACCAACACATCGTTAATGATCGTCTGAGGATCTTCGCTACGCGGGTTGTCGCTGGTCACCACCGCCACGTCGGCCAGTCGCTCGGCAATCGCGCCCATCATCGGACGCTTGCCCGGATCGCGATCTCCGCCGCAGCCGAAAACGCAAAACAAGCGGCTGCCCTTTGGTCTGATTTCAGCCAAAGTGGACAACGCCTTATCCAGCGAGTCCGGGGTATGCGAGTAATCGATCACCACCAGGGGTTCGTGCACCCCGCCGATGCGCTGCATGCGACCGCGCGCCGGCTGAATCTTGCCCAGTACCTGGGCCGCAATCGCCAAATCGACGCCATTGGCGCACAAGGTGGCCAGGCAGGCGAGCAAATTCGCGGCGTTAAACCGCCCGAGCAGTTCGGTGCGGATGTCGGCGTCACCCCAGGGTGTGGTGACTTTGAGCTGCAAACCGTCAAGCGAGGCATTAAGGCTAAGTGGACGTACATCGCCCTGTTCCAGCCCATAGCTGATCACCCGGACTTGGCTGTGATCCAGGCGCGCGGCCAAACCACGGCCGAACTCGTCGTCGACATTGATGATCGCGTTTTGCAAATCCTGCCAATGGAACAATTTTTCCTTGGCGGCGCCATAAGCTTCCATGGTGTGGTGATAGTCGAGGTGATCACGCGTCAGGTTAGTGAACAAGGCGGTATGAAAGGTCACACCATTCACCCGCGCCTGATCCAATCCGTGCGATGAAACCTCCATCGTGACCACATGCGCGCCCTGACGGCGGTACTCGGCCAGTTTGTGCTGCACCGTTACCGGGTCCGGCGTGGTGTGCGAGGTCTGAGTCAATTCACCATAGAAACCATTGCCGACCGTACCGATCAGCGCGGCCTTTTGTCCGAGCAAGGAAAAAGCCTGAGCCAGCCAGTGTGAAATCGAAGTTTTACCATTTGTCCCGGTAATCCCGATCACGCGCATGGCGCGGCTGGGATGGTTGGCCACGTGGCTGGCAACGATGCCGGCGCGCTCGCGCAGATCGGGCACCGCCAGATTGGCCACGTTCCATGCCGTGTTCCAACTGAAGTCATCCGCCGTATCCCACAACACCGCCACCGCGCCATTGGCCAGCGCCATCGGGATAAAGTCGCGACCGTCCGCATACTCGCCACGAAATGCCAAGAACACATCGCCAGCAAGCACGCGGCGGCTATCGGACTCCACGCGCTTAATCGTGGAGCCCAATTTTTCGAGTTCTACCGGATTCCATTCCGGCAACGCTGACAGGCGACTAATCATTTGTCTCTATCTTTAAAAATCCGCGGGAATCGGTGTGGTGACCGGTAACAACGTGTTATTGAACGGTTCGTCCGGCTGGACATTCAAAATCCGCAGCCCGCCGCTCACCACATTGGCAAACACCGGCGCGGCCACAGCCCCGCCGTAGTATTTACCAGCCGAGGGCTCGTCAATCATCACGGCAACAATCATTTTCGGATTCTTGCCTGGCGCAAAACCGACAAACATCGCTCGATGCTTATCGGCCACATAACTATTTCCTTCCAACTTGCGCGCGGTGCCACTCTTGGCGCCGATACTGTAGCCAATCACCCGGCCCCCGACCGCGCCGCCGCCCGGCTGGCTATTTTCGATCAACACATCACGCATTTCGTCGGCGACTTTGGCGCTCAGCACATGAGTACCTGGCATCGGTGACGAGGTCTTGTAGAGCGATACCGGCAGTAATTCGCCATGATTGGTAAAGATGGTGTAAGCGCGCGCCAGCTGCAGTAGGCTCATGGAAATGCCATAGCCAAACGACATGGTGGCCTGTTCAATCGGACGCCAGCTCTTCCAGTCACGCAAGCGCCCGGCGGTCTCGCCCGGGAAGCCGGTATCCGGCGAACGGCCAAAGCCGAGCGCATCGTAGTAATTCCAGAAATCGTGCGGAGTCACCATCAGCGCCAATTTGCTGGCGCCAACGTTACTGGACTTTTGAATGATGCCGACAATATTCAGATGGTCGGAGTCGGACACATCGTGGATGCGCGCCGGACCGATATTGTAGGGATGGGTATCGAGCACCGTATTGACCGTGGCCTTGCCCTGTTGCAGCGCCAGCGAGATCGATAGTGGCTTCATGGTCGAGCCCGGCTCGAACATATCGATCACCGCGCGGTTACGCAGCATTTCCGGCGTCGTACCCACACGGTTGTTCGGGTTGAAAGTCGGATAGTTGGCCAATGCCAGCAGCTCACCGGTCTTGGCATCAATCACCACCACCGATCCCGCCTTGGCCTGATTAGCTTCCACCGCGCTTTTCAATTCACGCGAAGCCAGGTATTGAATCCGCTGATCAACCGCCAGCATCAGCGTCTGGCCATCGCGCGGCGGTTCCACCGGTCCAACGTCTTCGATGATGTGCCCGCGCTGATCGCGGATCACCACTCGTCGCCCATTGGTGCCCGCCAGCATTTTTTCTCGCGACAGTTCAACGCCTTCTTGACCCTTGCCGTCCACACCGGTAAATCCAATGATGTGCGAAAAAATATCGCCAGCGGGATAGAAACGGCGGTACTCCTGCTGTTTCGAGATACCGGGAATGCCCAACGCCATCACTTGCCCCGCTAACTCCGGGCTGATCTGGCGCTTGATGTACACAAATTCGCGCTTGTTATCCGCCAGTTTGCTGGCGACTTCTTCCGGCGACATATCCAACAGGTGCGCCAACTGACGCAATTTGGCCGGCGCAACCGGATCCATATCCGCCGGACTGGCCCAAATGGTTTGCACCGGGGTGCTGATGGCCAGTGGCTCGCCATTGCGATCTGTAATCAGACCACGAGTAGACTCGAGCACCATCGAACGACGGAAACGCGCATCGCCTTGATTCACCAGGAAGTCTTGCTGCGCCACCTGCAGATAAATTGCGCGCCCGATTAAGGTTGCGAACAGCATGCCCAGCGCCGCCAGCATAAAACGCACACGCCCTGTCGACATACGCAGGGCGGGGCTGGGCTGGCTGACCCGTTGAGACATCTGTTGGACGCGCATCAGGTTGCTCCCGCCGCGGTGACAACCTGCACATCGCGAGGGTCTGGAGTATGCATGCCAAGTCGGGTTTCCGCCGCCTTTTCGATCACGGCGTGCGCCCCCCAGGTTCCTTGCTCCAGCATCAGCTGACCATATTCAACGTCGAGCTGTTGCTGGGATTTTTGTTCCTTTTGCAAATCGCTATAGAGCAGACGCGAAACATGCTGCGACGTCACCACCGACCAGGCGCACAGCACAACCACCGAGAGCAGGAGTCCATTGATTCGATTCATGCGTCCCCCTCGCGCCATAGACCGGCGCTACGCTCGGCAATACGCATAATCGCGCTGCGCGAGCGGGGGTTGGCGCTGACTTCCTCGTGCGAGGCGCGGATCGGTTTGCCAACCGTGCGCATTGGCGCTTCGGGCAGATCGCTGGCGCGCACCGCCACCCAGGAGGGCAAGGTGTCCGCGGTACTGGCGGCGCGCAGGTACTGTTTGACGATGCGATCCTCCAGCGAATGGAAACTGATCACCGCTAAACGGCCATCCGGATTCAAGCGACGCGCTGCTTGCGGCAATACCGCGCTCAGCTCTTCCAGTTCGCGATTGATGTAGATCCGGATCGCCTGGAAGGTACGCGTTGCTGGGTCCTGCCCCGGTTCACGAGAGCGGACGTTCTTCCCAACGAGCAAGGCGAGCTCACGCGTGGTCGTAATGGGGGTTTCGTCCCGTTGCGCAACAATGGCTGCTGCGATCTTGCGAGCAAACCGCTCTTCACCATAGGTTTTGATTACCTCCCAGATTTCGGCTTCCTGTGCCGTTGCCAACCACTCGGCGGCAGTCATGCCGCGTGAGGTGTCCATGCGCATGTCGAGCGGCGCATCAAAGCGGAAGCTGAAGCCGCGCCGCGCATCATCGATCTGCGGCGAGGAAACACCGAGGTCAAGCAGAATACCGTCAACCAGGCCAACGCCCAGCCGGTCGAGTTCACGTGCCAAAGATGCAAAACCTTCGTGCACCAGAGTAAAGCGCGAGTCTTGTTGGATCAGTGCTTCGGCGGCGGCCACGGCTTCCGGGTCTTTGTCGAAGGCGATCAGTCGGCCTTTAGGACCGAGCTTGGACAAAATGAGGCGGCTATGTCCTCCGCGACCAAAAGTGCAGTCGACGTACACACCATCCTCGCGGATGGCGAGCGCGGCAACGCCCTCGGCCAGCAGCACCGTTTGGTGCGCGAATTCAGCGGTGGTCACAGCGTAAAATCTCCGAGAGAGAGCGAGAGATCGGCCTGGCTAAGTTCCAGGGCGGCATTAGTTTGAACGTCCCATTCCTGGGCGTTCCACAGTTCAAAGCGGTTCCCCATGCCGACCAGGGCCACTTCTTTATCAAGCCCGGTCAGTTCCCGCAGGCGGGACGGCAGCAGAATCCGTCCGGCAGTGTCCATTTCCAGGGTTTCCGCGTGCCCCAGCACCAGGCGTTGATAGCGCTTCAGGGTTGGATTGCCGGTGGGCAATTGCAACAAACGTTCCTCAACCGGGCGCCAATTCGGCTCGGGATAGATCAATAAATGATCAGCGGACTCCAGCGTCACCACCAATTTGTGGCCAAACGCGGACAGCAGGGTCTCACGGTGCCGGGCCGGAATGGCCAAGCGACCTTTGCTATCTAGAGACACCAGACTGACGCCACCTATCATTTTGCTGACCTATTGCCCTTACTCAGGTTTCGTTCCCCACTTTAACCCACTTCTTCCCACTTTCAACCACTATAAGAAAGAAGTTCACTCCGGTCAATATTGAGAACCGCTAATTCACCTTTTGAGACAATGACTTAGGAACAGTCAAGATAAGCATAAACCGTGTCAAATCAGTAGCTTAAAAACAGCACTGAAAGTGGGGTATGAAATGAAAAAAAACCTACAGACATTATTAAGCAACCATAAAAGACACAGGCGGCCAGCTTTAAGCTGCCGCCTGTATTTGAAAGTAAAACCGAATAATCAGCCCAATTTCTGCTTGAGGATGTCTTGAGCCTGAGTAGGATTAGCTTTGCCCTTGGAGGCTTTCATCACTTGGCCGACCAATGCGTTCAGTGCTTTTTCCTTGCCGGCGCGAAATTCCTCCACCGACTTGGCGTTAGCCGCAATCACTTGGTCGACGATAGCCTCAATCGCGCCGCTGTCGGTAATCTGTTTCAGTCCACGCGCTTCGATCACCTCGTCAGCACTGTCACCGCCGTCCCACATCGCCTCGAACACTTCTTTGGCGATCTTGCCGGAAATCGTGTTATCGATGATCCGCGCCAGCAGGCCGGCCATGCGTTCTGGCGCAATCGGGCACGCCGAAATCGCCAGTCCTTCGCGATTCAGGCGCGCGGCAATCTCGCCGACCACCCAGTTGGCGGCCAGTTTTCCCTGGGCACAAGCGCGCGCCAGCGCTTCATAGTACTGAGCCATGCCCAGACTGGAGGTCAGCAAACTGCCATCGTAAGCTGAAACACCGAATTCGCTCACAAAGCGCGCCTTCATCGCCGCGGGCAACTCCGGCATTGAACGCGCGACGCGTTCGATCTGCGCTTCGCCAATGCGCACCGGCAACAAATCGGGATCAGGGAAATAGCGATAGTCGTGCGCGTCTTCCTTCGAGCGCATCGACCGGGTCTCACCGCGATCCGGATCGTACAGACGGGTTTCCTGGCGCACGCGCCCGCCATCCTCGATCAATTCGATCTGTCGTTCCACTTCGTACTTGATCGCGGCCTCCAGGAATCGGAACGAGTTGAGGTTCTTCACCTCACAACGTGTGCCATATTCCGCTTGGCCGAAAGGACGCACCGAAACATTGGCGTCAACCCGGAACGACCCCTCCTGCATATTGCCGTCACAAATCCCCAGCCACATCACCAGCGTATGCAAAGCGCGGGCGTAGGCCACCGCCTCTTCGGCCGAACGCATGTCCGGCTCGGACACGACCTCCAACAGCGGCGTGCCGGCACGGTTCAGATCAATGCCCGTCATGCCCTTAAAGTCTTCATGCAGCGATTTACCGGCATCCTCCTCCAGATGGGCACGGGTCAAGCGCACGACTTTTTCCTCGTCGCCCACCTGGATTGTCAGCTGCCCGAATTCGACAATCGGCAAATCCATCTGACTGATCTGATAACCCTTGGGTAAATCCGGGTAGAAGTAGTTTTTACGCGCAAACACGTTCTTGCGATTAATGGTTGAGCCCAGCGCCAGACCGAGACGAATCGCCCGTTCCACCGCCGCCTCGTTCAGTACCGGCAACACGCCGGGATACGCCAGATCCACCGCCGAGGCCTGAGTATTAGGCGCCGCGCCAAAAGCGGTCGAAGCGCCGGAAAAGATTTTGGAAACGGTCGAGAGCTGCACATGCACCTCCAGACCGATAACGACTTCCCATTTCATAGTTTGTCTTTCCTGTCGTTCAGCGTGGGCTTAAAGCACCGGGGACGAGCGGTGCCAGTCGGTCGCCAACTGGAACTGATGCGCGACGTTCAATACACGGGCTTCGGCAAAATAATTGCCGATCAGCTGCAGGCCGATCGGCCGCCCATTGGCGGCGAAACCGGCCGGAACGCTCATGCCCGGCAGCCCGGCCAGATTCACCGACAAGGTGTAGATATCCGACAAGTACATCTCAACCGGATCGCCGCTCTTCTCGCCAATATTAAAGGCGGCGGTCGGCGCCACCGGCCCGAGAATCACATCGCAGCGATTAAACGCGGCAATAAAGTCGTTGGCGATCAGGCGACGAATTTTCTGCGCCTTAAGGTAGTACGCATCGTAATAGCCATGCGACAGCACATAAGTGCCGACCATGATGCGCCGCTTAACCTCGCTGCCAAACCCCTCAGCGCGGGTTTTTTCATACATGTCGACCAGGTCGCGATATTCCGCGGCGCGGTGGCCATAACGCACGCCATCGTAGCGACTCAGGTTGGAGGAGGCCTCGGCGGGGGCGATCACATAATAAGCGGGGATCGATAACTCGGTATGCGGCAGGCTGATATCCACCATGCTGGCGCCGAGTTTTTTCAGCTCGGCAATCGCCGCCTCGATCACGCGCGCGACATCGGACGACAAGCCCTCTGCGAAATATTCGCGCGGCAAACCCACCTTAAGCCCGGCCAGAGGCAACGCCAGGTCGCGCGTATAGTCCTCGCTCGCTCGCTCAACACTGGTGGAGTCACGCGGATCGAAACCCGCCATGACGTTCAACATTAACGCACAATCCTCGGCGGTCTGGGCAATCACCCCACCCTGATCCAGCGAAGAGGCGAACGCCACCATGCCGTAGCGGCTGACCGCGCCATAGGTTGGCTTCAAGCCGGTCACGCCACAGTGCGACGCCGGTTGGCGGATCGATCCGCCGGTGTCGGTGGCGGTGGCGGCTGGAGCCAGGCGCGCGGCAACCGCCGCGGCGGAACCGCCGGAGGAGCCACCGGGAATCGCCGCGGTATCCCACGGATTTCTAGTTGGGCCATACCACGAATTCTCGGTGGAAGAACCCATGGCAAACTCGTCCATATTAGTCCGGCCCAGAGTAACCAGACCCGCTTTACGACACTGCTCAACCACGTGAGCATCGTAAGGCGCGATAAAATTATCCAGCATGCGCGAGCCGCAGGAGGTTTTCCATCCTTGCTGGCAGAAAATATCTTTATGCGCGATCGGCACGCCGGTCAAAGGGCCGACCGCGCCGCGCGCGCGCGCCGCATCGGCGGCGCGCGCCTCCAGCAAGGTCTGTTCGCGGTCGACGCTAATGAAAGCGTTCAGTAGCGGATTCAACGCCTCGATGCGATCGAGGTACTGTGTTGCGAGTTCTTCGCTGGAAATCGCATGCAACGCCAGCTGCTGCGATTGCGCTTTTAGGGTTGCGTCAATCATGGTGTCAATATCCGATCAGCGATTATTCGATGACTTGGGGAACCAGAAATAATCCGGCTTCCACCTGTGGCGCCACGGCCAAAAAGGCATCGCGCCGGTCGGTTTCGGTCACGGCGTCGGCGCGCAAACGCAGCGCCTCATCCTGGGGATGCGCCATCGGCTCGACGCCATCGGTATTCACCGCCTGCATCTTTTCGATCAAGCCGAAAATGGTATTTAACTCATGGCCAACGGCCTCGATTTCCTGCTCGGTGACCGCAATTCGCGCCAATTTGGCAATCTGCGCGACATCCTGGTGCGTCAGTGACATAGCGTCCTCGTTAAAACCTTTAATCTTTCAAGTGTTCTAGGGTATCATAGCCCGTTTGATTCTCCCAAGATTGCCTCAGCACAACGGCACATCCCGCTTGAAGGCCGCAGAGACCTTGCGAATCGTACCGGGGTGAAATACAGATTAAAACTCAGGACTTACGGGCGTGAGCCCGGCGCCCGACAACGAAAACTGAACCAGGATCGCCCAATGTTTCGTTCGCTAACCGGATATTTTTCTAATGACCTCGCCATTGACCTTGGCACCGCGAATACGCTGATTTATATGCGCGGCAAGGGCATAGTGCTTGACGAACCCTCAGTGGTCGCCATCCATAACGATGCGCCCACCAATAAGAAATCCATTTTGGCCGTTGGCCTGGAAGCTAAAAAGATGCTGGGGCGTACCCCCGGCTCTATCCAGGCGATTCGCCCGATGAAAGATGGCGTTATTGCCGATTTCACCGTCACCGAGCAGATGCTCAAACAGTTCATCAAGAAGGTCACACCGAGCCGTTTCTTTTCGGCCAGCCCGCGTATTGTGATCTGTGTACCTTGTGGCTCCACTCAGGTGGAACGCCGCGCGATCAAGGATTCGGCCCTGGCGGCCGGCGCCCGACGCGTTGAATTGATCGAAGAACCGATGGCAGCCGCCATTGGCGCTGGCTTGCCTGTCGAAGAACCCACCGGTTCCATGGTGGTTGATATCGGCGGCGGCACCACCGAAGTGGGCGTTATTTCGCTCGGCGGCGTGGTGTACTCCAACTCGGTGCGGGTTGGCGGCGATAAATTCGACGAGGCCATCATCAATTACATCCGTCGCAACTACGGCATGTTGATCGGTGAAACCACCGCAGAAGAGATCAAGAAGACCATTGGCTCCGCATTCCCGGGGGCTGAAGTGCGCGAAATGGAAGTCAAGGGTCGCAATCTGGCCGAAGGCATTCCACGCTCCTTCACGGTGTCGTCTAACGAAATTCTCGAAGCACTGACCGAGCCGCTGAATCAGATCGTGTCAGCAGTCAAGATTGCTCTGGAGCAAACTCCGCCGGAACTGGGCGCGGATATCGCTGATAAGGGCATGGTATTGACCGGTGGCGGCGCGCTATTGAAAGACATCGACCGACTGCTGGCCGAAGAAACCGGCTTACCGGTATTCGTTGGCGAGGAACCCTTGACCTGCGTGGTTCGTGGTTCTGGCAAGGCGCTGGAGAAAATGGACAAAATCGGTACCATTTTCACCAACGTTCCGTAAACTTGTTTGTGGCGTCGCCCCGCCGAGGGGCGACGTAAGGTCCGATGGATTTCGCCAACAATCCTAGCTTCATCCGCCAAGGGCCATCGCCCGGCACACGGCTGGCCATATGCGTGGCGCTGTCGGTCGCCCTGTTGGTCGGAGATAGCCAGTATGGACTGATGGAATATACCCGACAGGGCATGTCGGTTTTATTTTATCCGCTGCAACGCGCGATCAACTTCCCGTTGGTCGCCGCGCGGCATGCCGACGACTTTCTGACGACGCAAGCCACGTTGCAGGCACAGAATGAAATTCTGCGCCGCCAGCAAATGGTCTCCGCCGCCAAACTGCAGCAGCTGGAAACCCAGCAGCGCGAATTCGAGGCATTGCGTACGCTCAACCAGCTGAAAAGTGTGCGTCAGGATGCCAGCGCTCTGGCGGAAATTCTCTACTCCAGCCGCGATCCGTTCTCTTATAAGATCATTATCGATAAAGGCACGGATTCACATCTTGAGCCAGGACAGCCGGTCGTTGATGACCATGGGCTGATCGGGCAGATTACCCGGGTACAACCACTGACCGCCGAGGTCACGCTGATCACCGACAAAACCTTGATGGTCCCGGTGATGATTCAGCGTACCGGGCTGCGCGCGATTCTTTACGGTTATGGCGGCGGCGTTGAACTGCGCTATCTGCCTAGCCACGCCGACGTGAAACCAGGCGACTTACTGATCACATCAGGGATCGACGGACTCTATCCCGAAGGCGTTCCAGTGGCCATGGTGACTCGAGTAGAACGCAATCCGGACACGACCTTTATTCGCGTCACGTCATTCCCAACCGCAGGCGTCGATAAGGGCCGCTTCGTGCTGATACTCAACGAAAAGACCCATGTGCCCGCGCGCCCGGCGGATCCGGTCGTGGTCGTGCCGAAAAAGAGCAAACCCTCACAAGACGATTCCACGGAGTAACTCATGTCGTTCGACCGACCGAAAGAACTGTTGAAGCCGGTCCGGCGGCGGTTTATCTATTTAAGTTTTGCCGTGGCCGTACTGTTTAACCTGCTACCGATGCCGACGGACGCCGTATTGTGGCTGCCCGACTTCATCGCCATGCTGATTTTGTACTGGGTGATCAATCAACCACGCCGTGTCAGCATCGGCACGGCATTCACCCTGGGCATCATCGCCGATGTGGCCTGCACCGGCATGTTCGGACAGCACGCGCTGGCTTATTCGATCACTGCCTATCTGGCCTTGTTGCGCCAACGCCAGTTGGTGATGTTTAACCTGGGGCAGCAAACCTTGGCGGTATTGGCTTTGATGTTCGCCAATCAAATCATCATGGTTTTCGCGCGCATGGCCACTGGCTCGGCGTTCATCGGCTGGTCTTATTTTCTGCCGCCGCTTACTGGCGCCATACTCTGGCCCCTGCTCACAAAACTGCTGCTGTTGCCTTACCGCCAGCACAAAGTCTAACCATGCGCCGCGCAAAATTGACCGCTCTTAAAAACCTGCGTTCCGAGGAACACCAGTTCCAGTTGCGCTTGATTGCCGCTTATTGCTTCATGCTGTTGATGTTCGTACTGTTGATTAGCCGTTTCGTCTGGCTGCAAGTCGTTCAGTACCAACATTTCACCACGCTGGCCCAAAACAATCGTATCTCGCTGGTGCCGATTTTGCCCAACCGCGGGCTGATTCTGGACCGCAATGGCGTGGTGCTGGCGCAGAACTATTCTTCGTATACGCTAGAACTAACGCCAAACAAGATCACCAATCTGAACGCCACCATTGCGCAGCTGGGCACCTTGGTCGACCTGACCCCGCGCGACCTTAAGCGTTTCAAGAAATTCCTTGAAGACTCAAAGGATTTTGAGACCATTCCACTCAAGGTCAAGCTCAGTGACGAAGAGGCGGCGCGCGTCGCCGCCAATATCTGGCGTTTTCCCGGGGTCGAAGTCAAAGCCCGCCTGTTCCGCGATTACCCTTACCGCGAAATGACCAGTCATGTACTGGGCTATATCGGCCGCATCAATACCGCCGAAAAGCAGCAATTGGACGACGACGATAAAACCACCAATTATCGTGGCACCACCTATATCGGCAAAACCGGTCTGGAAGCGGTATATGAAGACCAGCTACATGGCACGGTGGGCTTCGAGGAGGTTGAAACCGACTCCGGTGGCCGCGCCATCCGTTCACTGAAACGCACTCCTCCGGTCAATGGCAACAATCTCAAGCTGGCTTTGGATATTCGCTTGCAGGATGTGGCCGACAAACTCTTCGGCAACCGCCGTGGCGCGCTAGTCGCGATTGATCCGAGCGACGGCGGTGTATTGGCCTTTCTTTCCAAGCCGGGCTTCGACCCCAACCAGTTTATTGACGGCATCGACAGTCAGACCTGGACCACGCTTAACGCCGATTGGCAAAAGCCACTAGTGAACCGCGCGCTGCGTGGCATCTACCCACCTGGATCGACCTTCAAGCCGTTCATGGCCATGGCGGCCTTGATGGCCGGCATTATTAAACCAGGCGACTTGCGCCCGGCACCGGGGGTGTTTGTACTCCCTGGCAGTTCGCACCAGTTCCGCAACGATAATCCACGCGGCAACGGCATGGTCACACTGGATAAAGCCATCGCTGTATCCAGCGATACCTTCTTCTACAAGCTGGCTTGGGATCTGGGCATCGACCGCATCAGTCCCATTGTTGGTCAGTTTGGTCTCGGCGCCAAAACCGGTATCGACCTCGATGGCGAGGCCATTGGCGTACTACCGAGCAAGGAATGGAAAGCCAAGCGCTTTGCCCGCGCGGGGGCCATCTACCAAAAATGGCTGCCGGCCGACGTCGTCAGCATTGGTATTGGCCAAGGGTTCAATTCTTACACCCCGCTGCAAATGGCCAACGCGGTCACGATTCTAGCCAACGATGGCAAGGTGTTCCGTCCGCATTTGGTCGAAAACATTGTTGACGTTAAAACCGGAAAATCGCGCTCGGTGGACACCACGCCGATCAAGCAACTGCCGTACCCGCAGGCCTATTTTGACTATGTCAAAATGGCCATGCAGGAAGTACTGCAACCCGGAGGCACCGGTGCCGCGATTGGCACCGGGCTGACCTACACCATGGCGGGCAAGACCGGTACCGCTCAGGTCGTGGCGATCAAGCAAGGCGTCAAATACAATGCGTCGGCAACTTCCGAGCAAAATCGAGATCATGCCTGGTTTGTCGCGTTTGCTCCGGTGGATAAACCGAAAATCGCGGTAGCGGTCATTGTCGAAAACGCCGGTTGGGGCGCGGCGGCGGCGGCGCCGATCGCGCGCCAGTTGTTCGATTTTTACCTGACAGGTAAAGTGCCTGCGTCGATTGCCGATCAATTAACCACCATACCCAAGCCCGCCATTGTGCAGAAGGCCGCTAGCGATGTCGTCGCAACTCATTAAACGCCTGTGGCAGCAAATCAAAGACCCTCTCGACGGCTGGTTGATGCTGTTTCTGGGTCTGATTTTCCTACTGAGCCTGCTGGTGCTGTATTCGGCATCGGGTCAGAGTTTCGCCAAGATCGACAACAAGCTGGCGTATACCGCGCTGGCTCTGGTGATTATGTGGGTTCTGGCGCGCACCCGACCCCAGGTGATCATGCAGTTTGCGCCACCGATCTATATCGTCGGATTACTGTTGCTGATCGCGGTGCATGTGCATGGAGTGACCGTCAATGGGTCCACGCGCTGGCTATCGCTGGGCTTTACCCGCATCCAGCCCTCCGAGATCATGAAGATCGCGCTGCCGATGACGATTGCCTGGTTCTTTCAAAAGTACGAACTCAATCTGCGCTGGTGGCACTACATTATTGCCGGCATGCTGATCATGCTGCCGGTGGCGCTGATTCTCAAACAGCCCGACCTCGGCACCGCCACCTTGATTTTGGCCGCGGGCTTTTTTGTGCTGTTTTTCGCCGGTCTATCGTGGCGCGTGATTTTTGGCGGGGTAGTGGCGTTTGGCGCCAGTCTGCCAGTGATCTGGCACATGATGCACGACTACCAGCAAAAGCGCGTGCTGACCCTGATCGACCCGATGAGCGACCCGCTGGGCGCCGGCTATCACATCATCCAGTCGATGATTGCCATTGGCTCTGGCGGTCCGTTGGGCAAAGGCTGGCTCAATGGCACCCAGACCCATTTGGACTATATCCCCGAGCGCACCACCGACTTCATTTTCGCCGTGTACTCGGAAGAATTCGGCATGATTGGCAATTTGATCCTGGTGGCGCTCTACCTTTTGATCATCAGCCGTGGCCTGATGATCACCGCGCGCGCGCAAAGCATGTATGGTCGGCTGATGGCAGGCTCGATTACCTTATCGTTCTTCGTCTATGCCTTTGTCAACATGGGCATGGTGTCCGGCATTCTGCCCGTAGTTGGTGTACCGCTACCTTTTGTTTCCTACGGCGGCACCGCCACAGTGATTTTGTTTATTGGCACCGGCATGCTGATGAGCATAGGCAAGCCGCGCAACAAATAGCCACGCCCTCTGACTGGCAGCCTGCCTGGACAATGCTATTATCATAAACTAATAGCCATACCAAGCAGGAGCAGCCATGCACCCCGACGTCGAACTTCTTCTTCTGGCGCTAGCGCCAATTTTCTTATTGCTGATCGCCATCGAATACGCCTATTGGTGTCGGTATGGGCAGGCCCACATCTATAGCCTGAAAGATAGCAGCTGCAATGCCGCGCTGGCGCTTATGCACCAAGGAGCGGACAAACTGGCCTGGTTGTTCACTCTGCCATTATTCCAAGCGATCTATCAACATCACCGCCTGTTCACCTTTCACACGGGATTAACCAGCGGCCTGCTACTGTTTGTGCTGCAAGATTTGCTGTATTACGCCTTTCATCGCGCCAGCCATCGTGTTCGCTGGCTGTGGGCGGCGCACAGCGTGCATCACAGCTCCAAACATATGAACTTCTCCACCGCCCTGCGTCAAAGCCTGATGTATCCGCTGGCCGGAATGTGGGCTTTCTGGCTACCCCTCGCCTGGGTCGGCTTCGCCCCAAGCCAGATCGTGGCCGTGGTGCTGATCAACCTGGCGTTCCAGTTTTTCGTCCACACCCAGCTACGCCCCTCTCTCGGCGGACTGGAGTATCTGTTCAACACACCAGCCGCTCATAGCTGCCATCACGCGCAAAATCCCGAGTATCTTGATCGGAACTATGCCGGAGTGCTGATGATCTGGGACTGGCTATTCGGTAGCTTCGTCGTGGAACAACCAGATCATCCCTGCATCTACGGCACGGTGAAGCCGGTGAACAGCTTCAATCCACTCACCGTCACCTTCAGCGAATGGAGCGACCTGGCCCGGCAAGTGTGGAACGCTCGTCATTGGCGCCAACGCCTGGCAGTACTGTTTGCCGCGCCGGGCTATGGTCAGCGCCTATAAGCGGTGACTCGAGGAGTACGGTTATGCCTAAAAATTATAAAACCCGTAGTGGTTTCCCATAGGGATAAATCTTGCATGATGCGTGATTTTTCAAGAAATTCGCACTAGCAATAAGCGTTTTCTGAATATTTTTTCTGAACATACCCCACTAAACTCCGCTGCGTTTCTCACCTCGCACGCCGTTTCCCATTAGGGAGCGATGTGCATCGTTAACCACACAGCGGAGTTTAGCTATGCAATCTAAATCACTCACCCTTATCGGCGCTTGCGCCTTGGCGTTCACCAGCTTCAGCAGCCTGGCCAGCGAAACCGACACCTCCGCCTTTATCGGCCCATCCATCAGCATGGGTCTATCCTTTGTCGATAATCAAATCACGGCCGATGGCAACATGCCAATCAATGGCGTCAACTATCCAATCAAAGGTAGCAAACTATCTGGTAACAGCACCCCGTTGACCATCGATCTCGCATACGGTATTCCGTTATCGGATAAATGGCTGGTTACCACCGGCTATACCTATGATTTTGGCAAAGCCACCTTGAATTACTCATCGAAGAATTTGGATCTCAAGACCAGTCTCAAACAGCACATGTCTTTCTATGTGGCGCCTGGCCTGCGGATTGCGCCCCAGTGGCTGGCTTATACCAAAGTAGGCTATCACCAGGTCACCCTTGCCAATACTGACATCAACTACAACCGCAAGGTGGGCGGTATTGGTTATGGGGTTGGCGCGGCCTACGCGATTACTCGCAACCTGGAAGCCCGCGCGGAGATCGAGCAAGTGAAATTTAAAAAGGTAACGGAAGATTCGATTAGCGCCCGTCCACAAATGAACCGCGCCAACCTTCTGGTTGGCTATCGCTTCTAATCGCGGTCAAATATCCGAACTCGGCAGAGGCGTACCACTAAATAGTGGTACGCCTCTTCTCCGTGTCCAGCTCGCTGCCATATATCACACACAGAAAACATGTTATAGAATTCTAAATAACTAAACCTTACACAATACCGTTTTTTACCGACAAATCGCCGCACAATAAAGAATTTTCCCAATAGATGCTTTGCCGCTGACTCCGTAAACTCCGCTGCGTCTATCCCTCTGCGCGCCACGCCAACGCATGGCGTAATAACGCGCGATGACCAACAGTAAAAATCGCAGGAGTCTATGCATGCAACCATCGAAAACTCTTATCCATGGTCTCGGCGCTTGCGCCTTGGCGCTAACCAGCCTTGTCTGTCTGGCCGGCGAAACCGACAGCGCCGCCTTCACGGGGCCAGCCATCAGTTTGGGCGTCAGCACGGTCAAATCACAGCTTGAAATCAACGGCTCAGACGACGACAAAGCGCGAGTACAACAGCTCAAAGCGAACAAAGTGCCGGGCAACTACTCAAGCTCCGTCAATTCATCCGGTCGCAGCACCCCGCTCAGCATTGACTTCTCCTATGGCGTACCGCTATCGGCCCAGTGGGTCGCCACCCTTGGCGCGAGCTATGATTTTGGTAAATCCAGCATGAATACCACGTTAATGAGCGGCTCGGCACTACCAACGCTCCAGCTAAAAAGCACACTGAAGCAACACATTGCGCTCTATATCGCGCCAGGGATGCGCATTGGGTCCCAATGGCTGGTCTATGCCAAAGGCGGTTACCATCAGATCAAGGCGGATTACTCCTCAACAAAGAATAGCAAGCTCGTGGAGAGCACAAGTTTTACCCATCGAGGATTTGGCTATGGCATAGGCACCGTCTATGCCGCAACGCGTAATATTGAGGCACGCGTCGAAGTCGAGCAGGTCAACTTTAAAGCTTTCAGCAGTGAAGGCGGGAATGTTAAACCCAAAATGACCCGCGCCAATCTACTGGTCGGCTATCGCTTCTAACCCCGGCCAAGTCCTAGCGCAACAGCGGCGTATCACTGGATAGTGATACGCCGCTGTTTTAAGTTCGAGTTAGCCGCCAACGCTCACAACAACAATCCAGCCATGAATAAAAAACGCACAAATACCTACATGATGACGTTTTTTGTCAATAAATCGCGACTTAATAAAGAATTTTCTGATAGATGCTTTGCATGCAACCCAAGAAGCACTTCATCATCAGTCTTGGCGCTAACTAGCCTCTCCGCCTTGGCGAGCGCACCCCAAGCACCAAATTTGCGGATCTTCCGCATGTAGTGGCGCTGAGTGCAATGCCGGTCGTTGCACACCTATCTTCAAGTTATGAATGATTGCCAATCATTCAGAGTTAGCCGATTTTTCCGATCCGAACCCCTAAGTAGACTCCCCGGCAGATAAAACCATCACACATCTGGAGTCCTACTCATGCCCAACCCACGCGCCCGTGTCAGTCTGGCTACCCTCGCCTTGTCGTTGACCAGTGCGGCCTGCTTCGCCGACGCGACCCCATTCACCGGTCCCACAGTGGCCATGGGGATCGGTTTTGGCACCACGCAGAACGATTTGAGCCCAAGCGCTGATGATTACATGTTCAACGCCAAGGGGTTTTCACAAGCGACAGTGGATGTGTCCTATGGTATTCCCTTGTCCGATCGCATCGTTGCCAACCTGGGTGTCAGCTTCGACCGCGGCAGCATCGCCATGCGCCGGCCATCAATGCCGGACGAACTCAATGACATCGGTCCCGGGCTCAAAATGAAACGTCATCGCTCGGTCTATCTGGCCCCGGGGGTTATCCTGAGTCCGAAATGGCAGTTGTACGCCAAGTTCGGTTACCACCAGGTGACAGTCGATCAAGAGGGCGCACTCGGGCGCGGGGCTATCGGCAGCAGCAGTACTCAATTGGCGGGCACCAGCGTCGGCGCCGGGGTAAGTTGGGCCATGGCGCGTAATCTGGAAATGCGCATGGAAATCGAAGACATTCAATTCGACAGCTTCACTTATTATCGTGCGCGCGGCGGTGACACCACCGTTAGCAACCAACCGTCGATGACACGGGCTAATCTGATGATCGGATATCGTTTCTAAGCACAGTCTCATTACAGGTAATAACGCGCAGCCAGGGCATCGCCGAGAGACCCCAGCCGAGCCCCCCCTGAGCGCGGGAGGAGAAAGAGCGCCGAAGGAAATCAGGCCCTGGCCTTCTCCTGTGCAAACTTGGACGTCATTATTCTTGGGGGTGGGGATGATCGTCGTGTCGACGATCAAAGATAATGCCGCTCACTAGGCGGAAGTGAACGGCATGACCGCAAGGTGCGTAATGGCTTTACTGATTCGGACCTTAGGAACCGGCCATGAAGCTGCGAATCCCGGAGCCGACAAACTGCACGCCAACGCAAATCAGAAGGAAGCCCAACAGACGCGTCATGACTTCGGCGCCGGAGCGGCCCATTTTTTCCGAGAGCAGCGTGGAAAAGCGCAGCACCAGCCACATGCTGAAGCTAGTGATAAATATCGCGGCGAAGGTCATGCTAAAGGCGAGCATTTTAGCTGGAAAGGTCGTCAGTTCGGCGATTTCCGTCGAAATACCGATCACCACCGCAATCGTCCCCGGCCCGCTAATCCCCGGCATTGCCAGTGGGAAAAACGAATAGTCTTCGCGGTTATGACTGGGGCTGGGGCCAATTCCCGGATCTTGAGACAGAAACAGCATGCGATAACCGAGTACCGCCACCACAAAACCGCCCGCGATGCGCAGCGCCCCGTACGAAATCCCAAACACAGCCAGAATCAAGTTACCAGCCAGCAGACTGACCATCATGATCATGCAGGCATACAGGCATGCCCACTTGGCCTGACTGCCACGGCGCGCGTCGCTCATGCCCTGAGTCAGGGTGACAAACAGTGGGATTTTAGACAAGGGATTGGTAATGGTGATCAAGCTGATCAGCCCACCAAACAAAAACTGCAAAAATAGCGATTTAAACATGGTTGAGAGGCCGATGAACGAGCCGCGCTATTGTACTGACAAGAGAGCAACCCTGCCGGTTTGCGACAGCCGAATGTAAAACAATGTCGCATTTTACCGTACCCTGGTGTGGCAATTTGTCGCAGACACCCAGACCTTAGCCATGATAAGTTACCTTTGTCATAACTTAGGACATATAACCCATGAAACGTCTGGTTTGTGCGGCCATTCTTGCCGTTGTCAGTCAGTGGGCATGCGCCCACAGCTTCACCGTTGGAGCGCTGAACATCGATCACCCCTGGGCGCGCAGCACAGTGGCGCAAATCAGCAATGGCGCCGCCTACCTGACCGTGGTCAATCATGGACAAAACGCCGATCGTTTGCTATCGATCGAAAGCCCGGTGGCCAACAAGGTACAAATTCATATTAGCAGCATGGACAATGGCGTCATGCGCATGCGCCCAGTCGAAGGCGGAGTCAAAATCGAAGCTGGCGCCAGTGTCAAATTCGCCCCCGGCGGAATGCACATCATGCTGATCGACCTCAAACAACCACTGCGCGTCGGGACTGAATTCCCGTTGACTCTGCATTTCGAACACGCGGGCATTACCACGGTTCGCGTCAGGATTGAGGATGGGATGGCGGACATGAAAATGCCAATGCCAATGCCGATGTCAATGCCAATGAATTAATTCAGTATTCAGTGGCTCGTCGCGCCAACAGTGACGAGCCGATTTCCTCAGATTTGCGCTATGCTAGTCCTCTCGCTTTAGCACCGTACAAATACCCTCTGAACATGCGCAAGATCATTCACGTCGACTGCGATTGTTTTTACGCATCGATCGAGATGCGCGACGACCCCTCTCTGACGCAGCTGCCGCTGGCGGTCGGCGGTCAAGCCGATAGCCGTGGCGTGATTGCCACCTGCAATTATGTGGCGCGTCGTTTTGGCGTGCATTCGGCGATGTCTACGCGTCGCGCGCTGCAACTTTGCCCTACGCTCGCGATTGTCGCGCCCGACATGGCGCGCTATCAGCAAGCCAGCGCCGAGATACACCAAATCTATCAAGGCTTCACCGAACTGATCGAGCCCTTGTCGCTGGATGAAGCCTACTTGGATGTCACCGGCCTGACGCACTGCCAGGGTAGCGCCACGTTGATGGCCGAGGAGATTCGCCGTCAAATTCGCAATGAAGTCGGCATTACCGCATCAGCCGGAATCGCGCCGAATAAATTTCTGGCCAAAGTCGCCAGCGACTGGAATAAGCCGGATGGTCAATTCGTGATTTTACCGCAACAGATCGATGCGTTCGTGGCCGCCTTGCCGGTGACCAAAGTACCGGGCATCGGTAAAGTCACGGGAGAGCGCATGCAACGGATGGGCATTACCACCTGCGCCGATTTGCGCCAGTTTGATCGCCTCGCGCTACTGCGCGAATTTGGCCGCTTTGGCGAACGCTTATATCACTTGGCGCGCGGCGAGGATGATCGGCCAGTGGCCACTGACCGAATCAGGAAAAGTATTAGTGTCGAAGAGACCTATAACCGAGACTTACCCAATCTCGAGGCCTGCCTGCACGAACTACCCCAACTGCTGACCCGCCTAGCCTCACGCGTCGCCCGTGCCGGCCAGCCGGGCTTTCGTGGCTTGGTATGCAAACTGAAATTTTCGGATTTTAGCCAGACCACGGTCGAGCAGAGCGGCCAGCAACTCGATCTCAGCCAGTTTTCCCAGCTACTCTGTATGGGCTATCAACGCGGAAAGCGACCCGTTCGCCTGCTTGGCGTCGGCGTTAAGCTCGACACCGAGAGCCGCACAGCCGAACAGCTACCGCTGTTCGACTAAGCCCCTCTGAATACGTTATTTACAACGGCGTATCAATTCTCCGTCGCTTCCAACATCTGCGCCAAAGCCGCGGCGCGATCGGCCCAAGTACGACGCACACTTTCACGCGTGGCTAAGCGCGCCAGATATTCGTCGATCCCGGGCAGGGTCGCCAACAGATCTTCCCCCAGCTCGTTGCCGGCGAACTGCACCATGGGCAGCACCGCCGCTGCCGACAGGTCGGCAAAGCTGAATTGTTCGCCCACCAGCCACGGACCGTATTGCACCAAATGCGCTAGCGCGGTCAGTACCCGCACAATCCTGGCGCGCGCCTCGTTGCGGGCGACATCGTCCAGGGGATCGCCGAATACCCGATGGCGCTGAAATGGCGCGGCGGCAGGAGCCAAATATAAATCCAGCATCAACATCGCTTCACGCGCATGCGCGCGGCCATTCGGCGTTGCCGGCAGCAACGTCGCGGTGGGATAGGCATCTTCCAGCCATTCGACAATCGCGGTCGATTCAGACAGGCCATGGCCATTGATGTCGACGAAGGGGATTTTACCCATCGGACTTAGATCCAATAGCTCCGGCGTCTGCGATGGACGCATGCGTATCTCTTCGAACTTGACCCCCTTTTCCAGCAAGGCAATTTTCACCTTGTTATAAAACGGTGAAAGTGGGCCACCATAGAGTTTGATCATGCATTTCTCCAGAACGGAATAAACCTGACGCGGTCTAGGCGTCTGTCGGGCTATGGGCCCCGACTGACGCCTAGCAGTAAGCATCGACGCGCATCGATTATGCCATTACTTGGCCAATGCTTGCTGTTTCTGCAGAATGCGCGCGCGAATCATCGGCAAGGCCTGCAGCGCGGCGGTTTCGCCGGCAAGCATCGCCTGGCGCCGCGCCTCGAAGGCGGTTGATCCAATATTCTGTACTTGGGGACGAATCACCACATCGGCATGCGCCAACTCCTGGTTCAAGGCGGTCACGCTCAGGATATTCAGACTCTGATCCAGCATGGACAAAAATCCCGTTGCGCGCCCCGCCTTGGGACGGGCGGAGATATCCACCGCGATCACTAGGTCCGCGCCCATTTCACGCGCGGCGCTCACCGGAACCGGGCTGACCAGACCACCATCGACATAGCGATGTCCGGCAATCACCACGGGCAGAAACACATTAGGAATACTCGCTGAGGCCCGCACCGCCTGACCGGTATTCCCCTGACGAAACACCACGCGTTGGCCACTGTCCAGATCGGTGGCCACCGCGCCGAACGGTTTAGCCAATTTCTCGATCGGTCGATTGCCCACTTGCCGATTGATGAAATCCTGCAACTTCTCCCCCTTGATAAAACCTTGGGTCGATAAGGTCCAATCGGTCAGGTTACTCTCGTCGAGACGCACGGCGATCTGTTCCAGTTGCTTGCCGTTATAGCCGGCGGCATACAAGCTGCCGACCACGCTGCCGGCACTGGTGCCGGTGACAATATCGGCCACGATACCATTGGCCTCCAGCTCCTTGATCACGCCAACATGGGCAAACCCCTTGGCGGCGCCGCCACCCAACGCCAACGCGATTTTAATTTTACGCATCGGAACCAACATTTCCGACTTGGCCACCGACTTACTTGGAGCGGAAACCAGCGAACAGGCCGACAGACCCGAAATCATCAACAGCAGCAGACTACGTTGTAAAATCTTCATTTCCCTTGCCATAAAAAATTCGGGCCACCCCGCCTGCGCGGAACTGGCCCACACTCGTACCCAAAAAGCGTTAGCTTTTTTTGACGAACTCGATCACTTGTCGGCCATCCGCCAACTGCTTGAACGGGCGGTCGGCGCTACGCCAGGCGTGGCCATAGAGCACTTCATAGCTGGCGGGCAAGCGACCATCGTTGCGCCAGGTTTCGTAGCGCGCCTCCAGGGCTTTCCAGCGCTGTTTCCCCATCATTCCGCGCTGACGGCCCGCGGTGGCATTATGCGCGCCGATGGCCTTGAGATCATGCAAAACGTCGCGCAGATGATCGTAAGTCAAAACAATTTTTTCCATGTCCATTACCGGTTCGGACAGGCCGCTGGCCATCAGGGCATCGCCGAGATCATGCATGTCGATGAAATGATTCACGTGCGTGGCGCTATCCAGACCATCGAATGACCGCCGAAGTTCCAGCAGGGTATCCGGGCCCAGGGTGGAAAACATCACCAGCCCATCGGGTTTCAACACCCGGCGAAACTCGGCGAAGGCGGAATCGGGAATATTGACCCATTGAATCGCCAGGTTGGACCAAATCATATCCACACTCGCCGTGGCCAAAGGCAAGCGCTCGATATCGGCGCAAACCTGCCAGGGCTTGCCGCGCCCCAAAGCGCGCTGCAACCAGCTGGCGCTACGTTGGCGTTTGGCGGCCGCGACCGAAAGCATCGTGTGCGCCAGATCCAGTTCAATCACTTGCGCGTTGGGGTAACGTTGTCGTAACGCCGTGGCGCCGATGCCGGTGCCACTGCCGGCATCCAGAATCACCTTGGGCTCTATCTTGATATAGTCGAGACGCTGATCCATGCGCTGTGCGACTTCGCGTTGCAACACGGCGGCGCCGTCATAACTCTGGGCGGCGCGTTCAAACGAGGCTTTGACCAGGGACTTATCGGTGTAAAACACTTCACTCATGCATTTTGATCCAAATGATGCGCAAGCTGAGCGACAAACGCGTCTTCGTGCGACAAGAAGGGCGCATGCGATGCTTGTGCAAAGGCATATAAAGTTGCGTGCGGGACATGCTCGGCAAACCAGCGTCCAGCTCCCAGCGGGGTAATCACATCGCGTTCGCCAAAGAACAAGCCCACCGGGCACCTCAGGCACGCGACGTCCGCGCGCAAATCAGCACTCAGCAATAGGTCGAGCGCCGGCAGCAAGCCTTGCGGGCGACCGTGGGAAAATAATTGCTCGCGTAGTCCCTTAAGCGTGGCGCGCGCCGTACTCGACCCCAGCATTTGCAGCGCCAAGAAACGCTCTAAGGTAAGTTCAAAAGCACCATCCAGACTGGCGCCCACGGCTTCGATCGCCTCAGCCGGCTGCGCATACGGCCAATCTGGCTTCTTGACAAAGCACGGGCTGGTTGCCACCAGCGCCAGGCTACGAACTTGTTCAGGGTAATTGATGGCCCAATACTGGGCAATCAACCCGCCCAGGGACCAACCCAGAACATGCGCCGGCAAGGGAAAACGTTCAGCCAACTGGGCGGCTACGCGCGCGCCGTCGAATGGCGCCATGGCGGGCGAGCCGCCATGGCCGGGTAAATCGACCAAGTGCAGACAGTAATTGTCAGCCAATTGCGCGGCCACGCGTTCGAAAACACCGCCATGCAAACCCCAGCCGTGCAACAGCACTACATCCGCGCCACGCCCGAGTGTTTCGATGCGTAGCGTCATGGGCGCACCGCCTGGCAATCGGAGGCAGATCCGCAAGCGTTGGGGTTCGCGTTGCTCACCGCCAACCTACACATATTGCAGCTCCTCGGCGAATTGCCCAAGACGATGCCAATCGATCTGGCTCGCGGGCAGCGGGCGCGAGAAGTAAAACCCTTGCAGCTTGGCGCAACCCATCGCGCGCAAATGTTGAAATTGCGCGATGGTCTCGACCCCCTCGGCCACCACATCCAACGACAGCGCCTGAGCCAGTGCCAAAATCGCGCGCACGATCGCCGCCGACTCTTCCTGGCGATCAACATCGAACACAAACGATTGGTCGATTTTGAGAACATCGAAGCGATAGCGGTGCAGATAGGACAAGGCCGAATAACCGGTGCCGAAGTCATCCAGCGCCAGACGCACACCAAGCGCGTGCAATGCATACATCACGTTCGCGGCAATATCCGGCACATCGATCAACGCGCTTTCGGTCACTTCCAGATGCAGTACGCTGGCGGGCAGTTGGTAGCGCTCGATGATCTGCGCCATCCATGCGACCAACTCTGAGTCATGAAAATTGGCAGAGGAGAGATTGATGTGCAGTGACAACTGATCACTGACCAGACCGGCCTGCCGCCATTGTTGCAACTGAGCGCAGGCGGCGTTGATCATGTAGCGATCCAGCCGCATGATCAAGCCGCTTTCCTCCGCCATGGGCAGAAACAGCGCCGGACCAATCAAACCTCGCGTCGGATGCTGCCAGCGCACCAGGGTTTCAAATCCCACCAGAGCGCCGGTTTTCGCATCGATGAAGGGCTGATAATACGGGATTAACTGCCCTTGTTCGTCCAACGCCCGTCTAAGTTCGGTTTCCAGCGCCAACTGGTCCGCCTGATTAACACGCAGTTCGTGATTAAACAAGGTATAGCCGTGACGCCCCTGCTGCTTGGTGCAATACATGGCGTGGTCGGCATCGCGCAGCAGCTCTTCGGCCTTATGATAATGATCCCGATCAGCCAGCACCACGCCAACGCTGGCGGTGGTAAAGACCTCGCGCCCCGCCAGGATAATTGGCCGCTCGAATTCGCTGACCATGCGCCGGGCAATCTGCTCGCAACCCTCGACCTGATCCATGCCAAACAGCAACACGGCAAATTCATCGCCACCGAGCCGCGCCATGAAATCATGACTGCGCAGGCAGCTGCGAATCCGCGCGCCCGCTTCGAACAACAGGTGATCCCCCGCCAAATGTCCCAAGGTGTCATTCACCAACTTAAAACGGTCGAGATCAATAAAGAACACTGCGAAGCGATCGCCAATGCCATTGACATAGGCATCCCAGGTGCGACGCAGGTTCTTGGCAAAATAACTGCGATTCGGCAACTTGGTCAGGGTATCGTGCATGCTGTCAAACTGCAGCTGAGCATTAACCGCATCCAGTTCACTAGTACGCTCGCGCACCCGCTGCTCCAACTCGGCGTACGCGCACTGCAACGCTTCCAAGGCACGCACGCGGGACAAAGAAGTGCCAATACTGTTGGCCACGTATTCCAGCACTTCCTGATCACGAAAACTATAGCGCACGTTGCTCTGATAACTCTGCACCACCAGCACGCCCATCAACTCATGGCTACAGTACAAAGGGACGCCCAGCCAGCTACTGGGCGGCACCGGTGCGCGCGCAATGGACTCCGTCTCATTGAGCAACAAAGTCTGGCCACTGTGCAGCACCTGTTCAATGCGCCCGTGACCCGGCTTGTGAGCCGTCATTTGCGAACCGAACTCGTCGACGCAATATGGAAAGTGAATGATATCGCTCTCTGCATCATATAAGGCAACCAGACAATTCTTCGCTGGCACCAACTCGGCAAGCAGGCGATGCAGTCCACCCAGAAAGGCATTCAACGATAAACAGGTATTCGACAACTCGGCAATATTGAACAAGGCGTTCTGAAATTCAACCGCCCGCTTGCGCTGTGCGGCTTCGCTCAGCAAGCGCGCATTCGCCCCTTCAAGCTCACAGGTACGCAACCACACCTGCTTTTCGAGTCGCGCGTTGTACGACCCGCGATCCAGCACTCTCGCAATATGGCTGGTGGCGAACTGCATCCATTGTTGATCGCTAGAGCTCAGTGCGCTCTGCTGAGCATAGCGCTGAACCACAACCACACCCGCCACCGCGCCAGACGACGCCAGTAACGGCAAGCCTAGCCAAAACATCGGCAGCGGCTCGGCTTCGGTCAGTTGCCCGCAAAGCCCCAGAGAATCAAGCAACACCGGCTGACCACTCGCCAGTACCTGGGTCAATAGACCCAGTTGCCCCATCGCGACCAAGGGAAAGAGTTGCTGCGGATCAGGAATCGCCATCGGCTGAGTGGTGCGATAAAAAGGAAACCGCACCGCCATACCGCCTTCGTCGCACAACGCCACATAGAAGTTATCGATCTCGATTAAACGCCGCAGCAAATGGTGGACTTGCGTCAAAAACGGCTCTACTTCATGTCCCGGCATCCGCAGCTGGCTAATTTCCAACAGCGTTTCCTGCGCCACGCGCGCGCGCGACTGCTGATTGGCCAAGCGCAATGCCTGCATTTGCCCAGACAGTAAAGTCGCCACTTCCGCCGCGCCCGCGCAAGCATCCCCCCGCCAGACCAGCCAGCCCAGGGTGTCAGCGCCGGCGGATAACACCAACACATGTTGCTCTGCGCCCACAAGCTGAACATCGTGCCCGGTGCCGGGTTGCGCCAGCAGGCCCTCTTCGCCTTTGACCGCCAAGCAGCGCCAAACCAGACCGGTTTTCCCCCAGACGGCAGCCGCCGAGCATGGCGTGATGCGCGCCAACAGGTTTAATGCCTGCGCGGCAACCTCCTCGGAGGAAATCAGGTCTAGAGCGCTACTTATCATATCGATTCACACTGTATTTCGATTTCGTCGACCCACCGGTAATGACACAATCACCTTCAGACCAACAAATCTTTAATTCCGTGTACCAGGCGCGCAACTTGGGCGGCACTGTGTGCGGCGGATAAGGAAACCCGCAAGCGCGCACTTCCTGGCGCAACAGTTGGCGGCCGAATCGCGGGCACCCAAATCCCCGCTTGGCGCAACTGCTGTGAAAGCCCCAGCGCTTGCTCATTGTCACCTATGATAATTGGCTGGATGGGTAGACGGGAAATTTTTAATTTTATTCCAATGTCATTAATTTCCCGTAATGAATCAATATGTTGCCGCAAACGCTCACGCCGCCATGATTCTGCGTCGATCAGCTGCAAACTGACCAGGATTGCCGCTGCCAGCGCGGGCGGATGCGCGGTGGAATAAATATAAGTACGCCCGGCATTAATTAACCAGTCGATCACGAGCTGACTGGCAGCTACGAACGCGCCACTAACCCCGGCGGCCTTGCCCAGCGTCGCCATGTAGATCACGCGTTCATCGACAATTCCGTGTTCTGCCAAACTACCATGACCGGCGCCAAGAATTCCAAATCCATGAGCATCGTCACAATATAACCATGTGTCATATTTATGAGCCAGGGCCAACAATTCAGTCAATGGCGCTTCATCGCCATCCATGCTGTAAACCGCATCAACCGCGATCATGCGCGTGCGCGCTGGCGTTGCGCGCAGCAAATCTTCCAGGTGATCCAAATCATTGTGGCGAAAACGACGCATGCGCGCGCGCGACAATAAGCAGCCGTCATTCAAGGAAGCGTGATTGAGCTTATCGGCAAACACCACCGCGTCTTTATCAAGAAAACTGGCAAGCACCGCCAGGTTGGCGGTGTAACCCGAGCCAAACAGCAACGCGGCGGGACATGCAACAAACTGCGCCAGCGCCTGTTCCGCCGCCTCATGCACCGCGAAGTGCCCTGTGACTAAGGGTGACGCGCCGCTACCCAGCCCCCAGCGCTCGAGGCCAGCGCGCGCCGCCAGAACCAACTCGGGATGATTGGCCAGTCCCAGATAATCATTACTGGCGAAGCTCAGATAATGACGGGAGTCGATCACAATCTCCGGCCCTTGCGCGCGATCCAACGCCACGCGAGTGCGCAATTGAGACCTCACCGCTAACGCCGTCAGGGCGTCTCCAAGCTCACTAGGTTGCATCGAAGGCTCCTGACATCGGATTTTCGCGTAGCGGGCCCGGGTCAAACGTAGTCGAAACCCTGGCCCGCCAGCATGGGGATGGTTATAGAGGAAGCAGATCCAGCTTTTCCATCAAGAGGCGGTCGGCATCAACATCCGGATTGCCAGTGGTCAATAATTTATCGCCATAAAAAATTGAGTTGGCACCGGCCAGGAAACACAAGGCCTGCTCGGCTTCCGGCATACCGCGCCGACCGGCGGACAAACGCACGAAGCTTTCCGGCAAGCAAATCCGCGCCACGGCGATGGTACGCACAAACTCGGTCCAATCGAGCACTTCGGCGTTTTCCAGCGGGGTCCCGCTGACTTTGACCAGTTGATTCACCGGCACCGACTCCGGTTGTGGATCCAGATTAGCCAGTTGGGCAATCAGGCCCGCGCGATCGCGACGGGTTTCATTCAAGCCGACAATCCCGCCACAACACACAGACAGCCCGGCGCCACGCACCTTGCCCAGGGTATCGAGACGGTCGTCATATTCTCGAGTATTAATGATGTCAGTGTACTTTTCCGGTGATGTATCCAAATTATGATTGTAATAATCCAGCCCCGCCCCCTTGAGCTTCTCGGCCTGACCATCCTTAAGCAAACCGAAGGTGGCGCAGGTTTCCAGCCCTAGTTCCTTCACTTGGCGCACCATATCCAGCGTCTTCTCTAGATCGGCGTCCTTGGGTCCGCGCCAGGCGGCGCCCATGCAGAAACGACCGGCGCCATTCTCTTTGGCGACGCGCGCCGCGGCCACCACCTGCTCCACGGTCATCATCGGCTCATCGGCCACCGGGGTGTCGTGATGTGATGACTGCGGACAGTAACCACAATCCTCTTCACAGCCACCGGTTTTAATTGAAACCAGCGTCGACAACTGAACCCGGCTGGGATCAAAAAACTGACGGTGAATTTCCGCCGCGCGAAATACCAACTCCATCAAAGGCAAGGCATAGAGTGATTCGATTTCATCCACACTCCAGTCCGAACGTTGCGGATGAGGGGTGGCGGGCTTCTGAAAATGGATGGGGGTCGCTGTTTGCATGGAATGTGTCCTGTGGCTCAGGGTCGCGCGCTCTTGGCGCGGAGCGCGTGCAACTCTAGGGTATACATCTAACGGGTAAGAATCGGAGGCATCTTGGCGTGCATCACACAAAGCTGTCAAATTATTTGGCACACGTAATTGACATGTGCCCGTTTTTTAATCAGCCGTGCCTTCTCTGTGGGCAATCCGCCGCCACCGATGGCCTGTGCCCGGCTTGCCGCTCCAGCCTGGTGCCACTACCGCAACCCTGCTGCCCGCGTTGCGCCACCCCTTTACCCTGCGGCGGCCTTTGTGGCCGCTGTCAGCGCCATCCGCCCGCTTTTGACGCCCTACACGTTCCCTATGTCTTTTGCTACCCCATGGACGGATTAATTCATGCATTCAAATATGGGAAACGCCTAGAATTAGCGGGTGTTCTAGGACGACTACTCGTGCAATCCAGCCCCCCCATTCCATGCAATATCGATAGAGTCATTCCGGTTCCGCTATCAAAAGAAAGACTTGCACTTCGCGGCTTCAATCAAAGCGACGAGCTTGCGCGCCAACTTACTGGTACAATACCGGATCGGTTTTTTCCGGCGATTTGTGGGCGAAAAAGCAACACTCCGCCTCAAGCGTGTCTGAGCCTGTCTGAACGACGCCGCAATCTGCGAAATGCGTTTTGCGTAGAAACCAGACTGGACGGGCTCTCGGTTGCCATTGTGGATGACGTGGTGACCACCGGAACAACCCTCAATACCATGGCTGTCATGTTGAAAAACCAGGGGGCAAAACGGGTCGAAGCATGGGCCCTTGCACGAACTCTTGAGTTTAACACTTGACCAACTTTTTGATTCTTTGGAACAATCCACCCTGCCAACGATGTTCACAGTTGTTCTATTCCAGCCGGAAATACCGCCTAATACAGGCAATGTGATTCGTTTATGTGCCAACACCGGCTGTGAACTGCATCTGGTCAAACCGCTGGGCTTCCCGCTGGACGACGCCAAGTTGCGTCGTGCCGGCCTCGACTACCATGAGTACGCTCGGGTTGTAGTACACGAGAACTGGGAGTCATGCCTGGCGAACCTTCAGGGGCGGCGAATTTTCGCGGCCACCACCAAAGGCGCAACACGCCATGACCAGATTGTCTTCCGAGCCGGGGATGTATTCCTGTTCGGTCCGGAGTCTCGCGGGCTCCCTGCCGATGTCTTGCAAGACATCGCGCCGGAGAGACGAATGAGATTACCGATGCAGCCCGAGTCGCGCAGCATGAATCTTTCAAATGCTGTGGCCGTCACCGTTTATGAGGCGTGGCGACAAATCGACTTCAAGGGAGGAAGCTAGGAGCATGCCTGGCTTTGGAACGCGAAAGCGAAAAAGTGGATGCGACAGGCCAGAATTCGACGGTTTCGCAGGCCAATAGTTATTCTATTGGTCAAGAAAGCGACGAATGATGGAACGAGCAGCCGCTTTTGCAGCAGCGGACTCCAAAGTCAGACAGGCTCTTGCAGTTCAGCCGTTGGCCCACCAGCATAAGGGAGGTCTATGAAGCCTGCATTCCGATGGCTGTGGCTTGTGTTAGTCAGTCTAGTGCTTGTGGCCTGCTCCACTGTCAAGACGGGTAGCGCCACCAGTCAAACGTCGGCATTGTCGACAAAGAAGGTCAACGTAGCCAGAAACGGGGCGTACTTTGAGAATGATGGTCCGGCAGACCACATTCCAGTCAACCTGGATCTGGTACCGAACGCGGTTCCGCAAGATGAACCGCTGATCAGGTCGGCCAATTTGCCCTATTCGGCAATGGGCATGAGTTTTAGACCTGATACCAGCAATACGCCATACAAAGTGAAAGGGGTGGCATCCTGGTACGGTAAGCAATTCCATGGTCGGCGCACAACGTCCGGCGAACGTTACGATATGTTCGCCATGACAGCGGCACACCCGACCTTGCCAATTCCAAGTTATGTTCGAGTTACCAACATCAGGAATGGCAAAAGCGTGGTCGTGCGCATCAACGACCGTGGACCTTTCCACCGAGGCCGCATTTTGGATCTATCCTATGCGGCAGCCCACAAACTGGGCTTCGTCGGGCAAGGCAGCGCCAAAGTACAAGTTGAGCGAGTATGGCCGACAACCGATGTTGCGGTCGCTCATCCGGTTGATGTAGCACTGAAACCGGAAGATGGTCCGAAGTATCTTCAGTTGGGCGCGTTCAGCCAGTTGGCTAGCGCGGAAGCCTTGCTGAAGAAGATGGTGGACAAATTAGACACCAGTTACGATCCGAAACTTGGCATCGTTAACCAGCAAGGGGTCTATATGGTGCGCCTGGGGCCATTCGATTCGAGCATTGCAGTACGCAGCGTCGCCGAATCGCTCAATGTAGAAAATATCGTGATGAACTAACCACGATAGTCATGACTGACACAGCCACAAAGGCGAAGGACATATGTCCTTCGCCTTTTTTATGTGCGCTATGATGTAATAAGCCCAACTATGCGCAGGATATCCGCTGATGACTGATCAATTATCTCGAATTGCCGCTTTCTGTGATGGCGAACACGGAGGCAACCCGGCTGGAGTGTGGATTGGGTCAGCCCTGCCGGATGCTATAGAAATGCAACACATCGCCGCGGAAGTCGATTTTTCCGAAACCGCCTTCGCCGCGCCACTGAATGGCGGCTGGCGCGTACGTTATTTTTCGCCGCAAACTGAAGTCCCGTTTTGCGGCCATGCCACCATCGCGCTAGGCGCGGCGCTGGCCTTGCGCAACGGCGACGGTCAATTTGATCTGACGCTCAATCAAGCCAAAATAACCGTCAGTGGGCAAAAAGGCGAAACCACCATCGCCGCGGCCCTGCAATCCCCGCCAACCCAAAGTCTGCCCGCGCCCGAGATGGCGCTGCACCAGGCATTGGATCTGTTCGGCTATAGCCTGCAGGATCTTGACCCACGAATCCCACCCGCCATGGTGTTCGCTGGCGCCAAACACTTGCTGCTCTGCCTTAAGAGTCGCGCCAAACTCAGGGGCATGCGCTATGACTTCGCCTGCGGCAAACGCTGGATGAATAGCCATGAAGTCCAGACCATCGCGCTGATCCATGCTGAATCCGACCAAGTGTTTCAGGCGCGCAACCCCTTTGCCGCTGGCGGAGTCTACGAAGACCCGGCCACTGGCGCCGCCGCCGCCGCGCTGGCGGGCTACTTGCGTGACATCGCTTGGCCGCATGGTGGCGCCATCGAACTGATTCAAGGCGAGGATATGGGTTGTCGCTCACTGATTCACGCCGAGATTGGGCCAGAACCCGGTAGCTCAATTCGGATCTCGGGCCATGCCAGGCTAATGACGACGTAAACAAAACAAAGTGATATATTAATCCTTCTCAATAGAAGGGAAAGAACTAATGCTAGTGCATGGCCAACCCTATCGCTCCATCTGGCGCAGTGGATCAGTGATTCAGGTGATCGACCAGACACTGCTGCCGCATCGATTCTCCACCCGAGCGCTCAATTCCATTGCGGACGTCTGCGACGCCATCCGGAAAATGGTGGTGCGCGGCGCGCCGCTGATTGGTGTCAGCGCGGCCTATGGCCTGGCGCTAGCGCTTGCCGAGGCCAGTGATGACCAAGCGCTGCAACAGGCGGCGGCGCGGTTGATCGCTACCCGCCCCACCGCCATCAATCTGCGCTGGGCCGTCGAGCACTGCGTCGGCAGCTTACGCGCGCTGGCGCCACAGCAGCGCGCCGCAGCAGCCTTGGCCCTTGCCGACGCGCTAGCGGAAGCGGATGTCGCCACCAATGCCGCCATCGGACGGCACGGTGCCTCCCTGCTGAATCAGCGCTGGCAAGCATTGGGCAAACCCGCGCAACTGAATGTATTGACCCATTGCAATGCCGGCTGGCTGGGCTGTGTCGACGGGGGCACCGCGCTGGCGGCTATCTACCAAGCTCACGACCAGGGTGTGCCGGTGCATGTCTGGATCGATGAAACTCGTCCGCGCAATCAAGGTGCCAGTCTGACGACCTGGGAACTGGCGGCGCATGGCGTGCCGGCCACCCTGATCAGCGACAATGCGGGCGGCTTGCTGATGCAGCAGGGACAAGTTGATCTGTGCATTGTTGGCGCCGACCGGGTCACCGCGCGTGGCGATGTCTGCAATAAAATCGGGACCTATCTAAAAGCACTGGCCGCGCACGCGCACCAAATTCCGTTCTACGTCGCCCTGCCGGTCAGCACCATAGACTGGCAAGCCTGGGATGGCGCGCGCGAAATCGAAATCGAATGTCGCGATCCAGAGGAAATCACCCATATCACCGGGCGGACGCTAGCCGGTGAGCTTGAGCGTGTTCAGCTGGTAGCGGATGGCACGCGGGCGCACAACCCGGCGTTCGATGTCACCCCGGCGCAGTGGATCACCGCGCTAGTGACTGAAAGCGGTGTCATCGCCGCCAGCGCCGAAGGTTTGCAGCCGCTACGCGCGGCTTGAAACCGCTGGCTCGGCATCAAGCAATACCGCGGAAAAATCACTGACCGGCGTATCTTGCGCGCTCCCCGGCGCCAGTGGCGCCGAATCGGCGCGCTCAACCCGCAATGCTTGCCAACCGGCGCCGCGCGCCGCGGCCACTTCGCCGGGATGATCAGACAAAAATAAAATCGAGGCTGTCGCCAAACCAATGGTGCCGGCAATGCGCCGATACGATTCGCTCTCCAGCTTGCCGCCAATCGCGGTATCAAACCAATAATTGAAACGCACGCGCACATCGCCCGCCGTGCTATGACCAAATAGCAGTTTTTGCGCCGCCACCGAACCCGAGGAATAAATGCCGAGCAACAAGCCCGCCTGACGCCAGCGGCTGAGCGCCGGCGCGACATCGGGATACAGCGGAGCAATCAAACTGCCATCGGTGTAACCCTCCTGCCAGATCAGCCCTTGCAAGGTTTTCAGCGCGGGGGATTTACGATCGGCATCGCTCCAATCTTCCAACTGTCGAATCGCCGCTTTCAGGGTCAGCTCGCGTCCCGCCTCGGCTTGAGTTTGATCCAGCAGCGCTTGAGCGGGGAGCTCACTTTGATGCGCGCGCAACCACTCGCCTAAGCGTGGGCGCGCATAGGGAAACAAAGTGTCGCGCACAAACGCGATGGGCGTAGTGGTGCCTTCGATATCGCAAATCACCGCCTGCAACTTGCGCTCATTCATCATGAAGCGGAAACCGGGTGGCGATGTCGTCGCCGGTAAAATGCCCAACCCAGCCGGCGGGATCGGTAAACACGCGAATCGCGGTAAAATCCGGCAGGGCCCCCATGTCGAACCAGTGCGTTGCATTAGCCGGCACATACAACAGATCGCCGCGTTCGCAGCGAATCCGATACACACGCTGGTTCACATGCAAATAGAACGTACCGCCGCCCTCGACAAAAAACCGAATTTCATCCTCGCTGTGCGTATGTTCCGCCAAGAACTTGTGGCGCAGAGCCTCCCGCTCGGGGTGGTTGGGTTTGAGGCGCACCACGTCAGCGCTGGTATATCCCCCTTGCTCGAGCCAACGCTCCAGGTCCGGCGCATACGCCGCCAGAATCTGCGCCTGATCGGCGTCCTCACCTAACACCCCCCCCGCATTCCAACGCTCGAATTTGATCCCCAGCGAGGCCAACTCGGCACTGATCTCATGCCCATCGGTCAGGCTGAGCAGCACGGTTTGCGGTTGATCATGCGGATAAATCGACAGACGGCTCATGCTGCACTCCCGAGTTCAGTTGTAGTTGCAATAAAGCATCAAAAGCTTCCAAGTGACGCAGTGCCTCATGGCCATCACGCCCCCAGGCATACAATCCGTGCCCCGACAGCAGGTAGCCCGGCGCCAGGGTTTCGGTACCTTCACCCTCCAGTTCGGCCTCGATTCTCGCCGCCAGCACTACCGTATCCTGACTATTGGCAAACACCGGAATCTTCAGCGTTTGCGTATGGCTGGAGACGCCGGCAAAGGCTTTTTGCAATTCCCAACCGCGCAAACGTAACCCTTGAGCATGGGCGGCGTGGCGCGAGACACTGGCGGCGCTGGCGGAATGGACGTGATAAATCGCGCCAATCTCCGGGTCGGCCCGATAACGGGCCAGATGCAACGGCGCTTCCGCTGAGAGACCGGGCGGCAACGGCTGATCCAAAGCCACGATCGCCAGGTCGTGAACGTTTAACTGGCCTTTGTCGCGCCCGGAACGGGTCAGCACCACATGATTGTGATCCAGTCGGGCGGAGAAATTACCGCTGGTCGCCGGCACCCAACCGCGCGCGGCGGCAAACCGTCCGGCAAAAATCACTTGCTGTTGCACCTCGGCGAGCCCGCGATGAAGCCCGGGTAGTGCCAGATAACGCGCGTGCTGCAACAGCAGTTCAATCGAGTCAAACTGCCGCGGATTCAGCAGCAGCTCCCGCGCCAAGGTCAGCGCGCGCCGTTCTGCGCCGGCACGACGCGCGCTATCGGTAATTGCTTCGAAATCCTGGTTGTGAGCAAAGCCGAGAATCCGGCGAATGATTTCCGCGCCAGCAAAGCCCAGCGCGTCGCGATAGATCTCGCCCTGTCGGGCGCGGCGCGCGCTGGCAAATGCCTCAGCATGCTCAGGCGCGCTGAATAGGCGTCGCGGCCAAGCATCGCCCGCGCTTTGTTGCAGCCATAACGCATCATAGCGCTGGGCAAAGTGGCGCCAAAACGCGCCCACTTGGGCTAAAATCCAGGCACCATGCTCCTGACGCGAATCCTCAGCACTAGCATGTCCCGCCTGAGAAAAAAAGCCCATCAGCAAGTTGGCGATAAACATGCCGACATCGAACCCAACCGGGCCATATTGGGCAAACTCCGGATCAATCACCCGAGTATCGCTGTCACTGACCATCACCGAACCGGTGTGCAGATCACCATGCAGCAAGGCTTGTTTCTCAGTCAGGAAACGCTGTCCCAGCCGCGCCACCGCGGCGCGCAGATCGACATTGGCGCGCATCGCCGCCACATCCTGATCCAGCTCGGGCGAAGTCCAGCGATTACGTTCCAGATCCTCGAACGGATCGGCAAACACCAATTCAACCGTCACCCGGGTCAGCGCATGATTGCGCGCGAAAATCGCACTTTGATCAAATACCGCCTCAAACGGCTGCGCCAAGGTCGATGTCAGCACCGCGCTGCGCGCGACAAACTCGGCTACCGCGTTAACCGCGCTTGGATAACGCTGCCCGGCGATCAAGCCCTGGCGCAAAATGATGTGCGGCTCAAGCAGTTCCATCACGCTGGCAAACAACACTTCATCGTAATAGTAGATTTCTGGAATCAGCCCGGCTAAGTGCACCCCCGCCACCTGGCTATGCTGATATTCGAAATAAGCGCGCTCCAGCGGCATCGGCCAGCTTTCACCCGCCGAGCGTACATAAGGCAAAGACTGCTTGACGCACACCCCACCCAGCGTGCCGCGCACCAAAAACACCACATTCAAATTGCCATCGCTGACCTCGCTAATCCGCCAATCGACTGGGGCGCCCCCCACCTTGGCCGCCAGGGCTGGCAAGGCGCCAAGCCAACTCTTCAGCCGCTGGCTGTCGAGCGGGTAATAGCCTTCTGGGGTGGTCAAACTCATTTCACTCTCCCACGGGGTCATCAGCTCAAAGATTTTATTGCGCCACCGGAATCCAGCGCGCCAGGGCGGCGTCGTTGCGCCCGAAACTCGGCAGTTTTTGCTCCAACTGCTCCACGGTCTTGATGTCGTAGCGATTCAACGCTTCACGGGTAATCAGCACCGGCTTGATCTCGATGAGCTTGGGCACCGGCTGATGCGCCAGCGCCAAAGCGGCGGCGCGCACCGAGGTTGCGCCCAGCACCGCGGGGTTGGTGGCGGCGGTGGCCACCCAGGGGCTGCCAGGCTCGCGAATTTCCGCGATATCAGCGGTTGAGACATCCGCGCTATAAATCTTCAACTTCTCCCCCCGGCCCAATTCGACCGCAGCCAGCTTAGTGCCGCGCGCAAACTCATCCCACGGCGCGAACACCACTGAAATTTCAGGGTGAGCGCGCAAGGCGGCATTCGCCTGCGCCGCCACCGCGGTGGGTACCGGCGCGGCAACCGAACCCCAGCGCGCGCGCTCCACAATACCCGGATTGGCCCTTTTTACACTGGTCCAGACCGCGTCGCGTCGATCCAATGGCGCAAAACCCGGCACATACACATAACCCGCCTTAAATGCCTTGCCGTTTTGCTTGAGCGCCAGATCCAGCAACGAGCCCGCCAAATCACGGTCGCTTTGATCAATCTGAATCACTTGCGGGTTATTCAGGTTAATGTCGAACGCCACCACTTTGATCCCGGCATCCAGGGCCTGCCGCACCAAATCGCTGACCGACTCAGGCTGACCGTGATCGATAATGATCGCTTTGACCCCCAGGTTGATCGCCTGTTGAATCTGCTCGCGTTGCAGCGCGGCATCTTCTTTGCCCGGGAACACTCGCAAATCAATCTTCAAGGCTTGCGCCTGATGTTGCGCGCCGGTATTAAAGGCGCGAAAAAAGTCTCCGCCCGAGATATACCCGACCAGCGCCACTTTCACTCCACCCTGATCGAATGGCGCGGGCGCGCCCTTGAGCCCCGCGCCCAACGCCATGGCGCTGCTGGCCAGCAATAGACTGGTAAGCAAACGACGGCGAAACTTGAAAGACTTGATCATGCAATACTCCCAAAAGTTGAGTCGTTCGGACCGCGTCGGCACGCGCTTAACGCCGCGCGCCGCCCGGACCATAAGTCAGCGCCAAAGCCGCCACTAACACCGCGCCTTTGACAAAATCCTGGGTGTAGAACGGCACATTCAGCATGGTGAGCCCGTTGAGCAACACGCCAACAAACACCGCGCCGACCATCGTGCCCAATACATTCGGCCGACGCGCGTTCAGAACCGCGAAACCAATCAGCGTGGCGGCGATGCTATCCAGTAGCAACGAAGCGCCACCCGATACATCGCCACGCCCGACTCGAGCGGCGATAATCACGCCGCCCAACGCCGCCAGCGTGCCGGACAACACACAGGCGAACACGCGGTAAGCATCGGTCGGAGCGCCGGCCAGACGCGCCGCCTCGCGATTACCGCCGGTGGCGTAGAACACCCGCCCCCAGCGGGTACGCTCCATCAATAACCACAGAGCCAGCGCCAAGCTGGCCACCAACAGCACCGGCAGCGGCACGCCAAGCCAGCGCGCCCGCCCCAACGCTAGAAAGCCGGCGCTAAAACCCCCGCTGGCGACACCACCATTCGCCAGCGGCATGCCGGTACTGATCGATTGCCCTGCGCTCGGAATCAGCTGCAGGCCGCCCAGTAAAAACATGCTGCCCAGGGTGGCCAATAAATCAGGAATCCCAAGGCGCACAATCAGCAAGGCGTTAAACAAACCGATCGCCGCGCCCGCACCGAGCGCCAGCAACACCGCGGCGAAAGTCCCCCATTGCCAGACCACCAGGGCGTAACTGCTGGCGATCAGCGCACTGGCGGCGGTGGCGCCAATCGATAGGTCAAAACCGCCGCAGATCAAACTGATCGTCACCGCCAGACCCAGCAGGGCCTCCACCGCGCTCGACTGCAATATGCTCAGCAAATTGGCCGGCAAGATGAACTCGGGCTGCTGCCAGCTAAACCCGGCGAGCAAGAGCGCCAGAACCAGAAACAGCGCATAACGGCGTAAACCCAGCAGCGCGTCGCGGCGACGTTGTGATTGCTCCGCGGCCAGGGGGATAGTGTGGGAAGAAGAAGTCATTGGGTGTAATCCAGGTCAAATGAGGCATTCACGGCGTTTTCACCGACAAAGTGTTCCAAGCGCTGCAACTGGGCCAGCAAAGTGCCGGTATGGGGTGCAACGCCGGGGTCATAGAGCGAGTGTCGTTCCATCACCAACACACGGTCGGCCACTTCCAGCGCTTCCTCCAGATCACTAGTGGCAATCAGCACCGCGCGATCCTTCATCTCTCGAATCGAGGCAATCAGATCGTGGCGCGCGGCCACATCCACCCCCTGAAACGGCTCGTCAAGCAGCAAGACCTTGGCGGGCGACGACTGCCAACGCGCTAGCACCACTTTTTGCTGATTGCCGCCAGAGAGTTGATCCGGCGTCGCGCGCACGCCATCGCAGACGATGCCAAGGCGATCGATCCAAACGCGCGCGCGCTCATCCAACACCTGTTGTTTGACCCAACCGCGCGGGAACCAGCGCTTGAGATGCGGCAAAGCCATCAGGTCGCTCAGACTGGAACCCAGCGCTTCTGGCGGCAAAAAGCTACTGCGCCAGCGATCCGCCGCGGCCATAAACACACCAGCGGCGATCGCGTCAGCGCTTGAGGCCGCATGCCAGGGAACGCCATCCAGATTCACTTGGCCCGAATGGAACGCGGCGCCGCCAAACAAACCATGCAGTAAGCGACTTTTCCCCGCCGCCAAATGGCCGGTCACCGCGACGATTTCGCCGGCGTGCAAACGTAAATCGAATGGACGCGCGCCGGGTAACAGCTGAACCTGCTTTAACACCAATCGTGGCGCGGACGCGGGCCGTGAGACGCGCGTGAGGCGCGCCGGCAGTTGACCACCGATCATGGCCTCGACCGCCGCATCCAGCTGAAGCGGCACGGCAAACTCACCGACCACCCGACCATTGCGCAACACCACGGCGCGATCGGCGATACGGCGCAAATCAGCCAGACGGTGCGATACGTATAAAATCGCCACACCGCCGCGTTTCAATTGCTCGATCACGGTGAATAAAGCCGTGGATTCGCGCGCTGACAGACTGGCGGTGGGCTCGTCAAAGATAATCAGGCGCGCGCCCGAATGCTGTGCGCGCGCCAAAGCCAACAATTGACACTGCGCTGGCGACAAATCGGCAAAATCAGCCTCCAGCGGTAGTTCCGGCGCCACAGTGGCCGCAATCGCCAGCGCCTGACGCCGAATACTCGCCGGTGTCAGCCACAACGCGCTCTGCGCGCTACACAGCTGATCCAGTAGCAGGTTTTGCGCCACGCTGAGTCCCGGCACCCCGAGTTGGCTAGTTTGCTGATAAACCGAGGCAATGCCGGCCTGACGCGCGGCGCGCGGCGAAGCAAAGCGCGCGGACTCGCCACGCCACAGCAACTCGCCACTATCGGCCTGGCATGCTCCAGAAATAATCTGAACCAGGGTGGATTTCCCCGCGCCATTGGCCCCCATCAGAGCCAAGACCTCGCCTGCGCGCAGCGTCAAATCCACGCCATCAAGCGCGCGGGTGGCGCCGAAGCGCTTGCGAATCTGACGCAACGACAGTAAGGGAGCAGCGCGTGCGGGATGTTGAGGCATGGGTCACACCAGAGGACTAATGAGTAAATCCTACACCGCGCCACTTATTCATTTTAATAATTTAAACGAACTTTTAAATAATCAAATAACATAATAGAAAATTACTGACGCGCCAGCCATTGATCCAGCGCGGCGAGTCCGTCCTGGGTATGCGCCCGACCAAAACCTATGCGCAAATAATCCACCGGTACCGGGTTTAATTCCGAGCGATAGGCGCTTGATGGCACCAGTAACACCCCGGTTTCGGTCACCAGACGCGCGGCAAACGCCTCAGCGCCTTCCGCGCCCTTGTAACGTGGAAACGCCAGCAACCCGGCGCTCGGAGCCTGCCAGTCAAAATGCGCGGGATAGCGCAGCAACACCGCATCCAGCGCAGCCAGATTGGCGAGAATCAATTCGCGTACCCCGGTCAAGATAGGTTCGCGATGCGTTAGCGCCAGTGTCGCCAGCCACTCACAGGGCCGCGCGTTGCAGATCGTCAGATACTGCTTCACCCGCTGCGCGCGTTGAATCAACCAGGGATCGCGACAGGCAATCCAGCCAATGCGCAGCCCGGGCAAGCCATAAGCCTTGGACATGACATTCAGTGAAATTCCGCGTTCGTACAGATCGGCCACCTGTGGCAACCGCGTTTCATCTTGATATTCGGTCAGTCGATAGACTTCATCGGATAACAACCAGATGCCACGCTGACGACACAGAGTCACCACGGCGTCGAGCTCGTCGCGGCGCAATTGCGCGCCGGTGGGGTTATGCGGGAAATTAATCACCAGCGCCCGAGTGTTAGGGCGCAGCGCCGCATAGAGCCGATCTAAATCCAGCGCCCAATTGCGCTCCGGATCGAGGGCAACCCCACTCACCGCACAGCGTGACAACGCCACGGTCTCCAGCGATTGATAGTTGGGCGTCAGCACTACGGCATGGTCGTCGCTATCCAGCAAAGCATGCAGCGTGGCATAAATCGCTTCGTCCGCGCCGGCAAAACTGATGACCCCGTCGGCGTCGACATGCTCGTAACCGGCACTGATCACGGTCAGCAACTCCGGCCCTCCGCGTAAGGGCGGGTAGTCAAACAACAGCGCGCCAAACTCGGCGCGCTGTTGTTCACTACCCAAGGCCAGCAACTGATTAACACTGATACTTTCAGGATATGAAGAAGACAGCGGGTAACGCACCAGTCGTTCCCATTGGCTTAAATAGCTGATTAAACGAAAATCGGTAGGAATAGCCATGGTCAGCCTAGTTAGGGGGAAGAAACGGTTTAGTCAGAGGCATAGGCCTTACCAAAACGCCGCTCCAATCGCACTTGCAATAGCTCGAAGACAATCGACATTGTCCAGTAGATCGCTGCGGCGGTACTGAGCATTTCCATATAACGGTAGGTGCTGCGACCGTAGGACTGAGCCAGGAAGTTCAACTCCCATAAGCCCATCAGCGACACCAGGGACGAATCCTTGAGCATGGAAACAAACAGCGAACCGGCGGGTGGCACGATAATGCGCAGCGCTTGCGGCGCCACCACCTTCCAGCCGATCACCCAGCGCGGCATGCCCAGCGCGCGCGCCGCCTCACGCTGCCCCGGCGGCACCGACAGCACACCACCACGGATGGTTTCCGCCAGATAAGCACCATAGTTCAACGACAGCGCAATAATCCCAGAACTGAGCGCGCCCAATTCCACCCCGACCTGTGGCAGTGCCAGGTAAATCAGCAGTACTTGCACCAGCAACGGCGTGCCACGAAAAAACGAGGCATAGAACGTGGCAAGCGCAAAGGCCACCGGATTGGCGGACATCCGTCCCAGCGCGGTCAATACACCGATCAGGCAGCAGAACAACATCGCCCAGAAGGTGATGAACAAGGTCAGCGCCGCTCCCTGGATAAAACCATCAGGTGAAAGACTCAAGCCCAGCAGAAACGGTAACTTCTGGCGGATCAATGAAAAATCCATGCCCATATGGGCAAAAGCAAAACCCAGTATCCCGAGCAGCGACAGCCAGGTCAGCCCGACCCGCAACCGAAAGCGCCGACCCAGATTGAATTGGCTATTCAGATGCGGGTTAACCGCGCCAGCCGGGTGAACCCCGGCTTCCGACGCAGCGTCCAGAACGGGCGAGTGGCTGACGAGACGGTCAGCGGCGGCATTCCCCACTCAGAAGTTCTCCTTGGTAATATCTTCACCCAGCCATTTCTTAGAGATTTTGGCCAGAGTGCCATCGGCGCGCAGCGCGGCAATCGTCGCGGCAACCTTGGCTTTCCACGCGTCATCCCCCTTATCCACGGCAACCCAGTTCGGTTCGCGATATAAAGTACCAACAATCTTGAATTTGCCAGTTTCCTTGATGCGCGCGCGCGCCGTCGCCAAATCGGAAACCACACCATCCAGACGAACCCCGGAACCTAGCGCCAGGTTCTGGAAGGCAACAGTTTCATCCGACGGAACCGGTTGCACATTGGTAAACGAATAAGTGATCGGTTTGGCGCCTGGAATCTGCAGGGTCTTGTTCAGATAAGCTTCATAGCTGGAGCCCGTGCCAACACCAATTTTCTTGCCGGAAATATCCTTGATGGAACGAATCGCCTTGTCATCCTTATTCACGATCAACACAGCGGGAGAACTGTAATAGGCAGCGGCAAAATCCAGCACCTTGGCGCGCTCGGTACTCGGCGTCATTGAGCAGATGCACAAATCCCAGCGTCCTTGCCATTTGCCACCGACAATCGTTTCCCAACCAGGGGTTTCAAGCTTGAGTTTGACGCCCAGGCGTTTAGCCACCGCATTGGCCACGTCAACATCAAAACCCGCCAGATGATTACTACTGTCGATAAAGCCAAACGGCGGATAGTCATTGACCAGAACGTTGGTCAGAACACCCGTTTTTTGCACTCGATCCAACGTCGATCCCGCCACAGCCAGGCTTGCGCCCAGAGACAGCGCCAAGGCGGCCAATACGGTCAAGCGTGCGTTCATACTGTTCTCCATCCAAGTATTTTTAATGACGTCAAAACAATTTAGCAGTATATAGATTGCTATTTAAATAACATTTAGGAATATATATTTCAACAAACCACGGTTACCCCGGCAGGGTCGTCGCGGTGGGTAGGTCAACTTGGTTATTCCATAAAGAAATATTACTTTTAAATTTACTATCTTTTAGGTATAAATATCAGCGATAGCCATCGGCGGGAGAACACAGGTGTCAGCAATAACGCAGCCCTTCAATTCGAACCATTCGTCCCACACGCGCGCAAAAGCAAGCTTAGGCCGGCCCATGGTGCGGCTAAGTAATGTCAGCAAGTGGTTTGGCCAGTTTCAGGTATTGAAATCCGTATCACTGACGGTACACAAGGGGGATAAGGTGGTGATCTGTGGCCCGTCCGGCTCGGGAAAATCAACACTGATTCGTTGTATCAACCGTCTTGAAGCGCACGAGCAGGGCGAGATCTTTGTCAGAGATATCCGCCTGGATAACGAAATCAAGCACATTGACGCCATCCGGCGCGAAGTCGGGATGGTATTTCAACAATTCAATCTATTTCCCCACTTAACGGTGTTGCAGAACCTGGTTCTGGCGCCACGTTGGGTGCGCAAGGTCAGCCAACGCGCGGCGGAAAAAACCGCACTGCATTATCTGGCGCGGGTTCATATTCTTGAACAGGCGCACAAATATCCGTTTCAGTTATCCGGTGGCCAACAACAGCGGGTAGCGATCGCGCGCGCGCTGTGCATGCAGCCTGAAGTACTGCTGTTCGACGAGCCAACATCGGCCCTTGACCCGGAAATGGTCAAGGAAGTACTGGATGTGATGACCGAGTTGGCGGATGAAGGTATGACCATGATTTGCGTCACCCATGAGATGGGCTTCGCGCGCCGCATTGCCGATAAAATCGTGTTTATCGATCAAGGGGAAATTGTCGAAAGCGCACCGCCCGAGCAATTCTTTACCGCGGCGCAGAATCCACGCACACAGCAATTTCTCGGACAGCTGCTCAACCACTAAACCCCACGGACGATCAACCACAAAAAACCCCGGCAAAGGTTAGATGCCGGGGCGAAAAAAAGCCTTATGTATCAGCAAAAGGCACCCGCTCAGGGAGGAAAGCGGGAGGCGCGAAAAGCACCATTGCGATTAGTCTGCGTCAGGAGGGCAAAGTTCCTCGGTGTCATTCTTTCCACCAAGATACTGATCAAACCATCCCGCCACCACCACCTCGACTTCGTCGGTGCCGGTCTTTTTCGAGCTGGAAAACAGTTGTATCGAGACACCGGGATAATCCACCAGCGCCTGCTTAACCGCCACCAGGGTTTTCTTTTGATCCTGCCGACTCAGTTTATCGGCCTTGGACAATAAGATATGGACCGGACGCTGCGTCGTGCGGAAAAAATCCAGCATGCGTCGATCCAGCTCTTTTAGCGGATGGCGGATATCCATAATCAGCAACAAACCGATCAAACTTTGACGGCTCTGTAAATATTTCCCCAATAACTCCACCCAATGCCGGCGGATCGCTTCAGGGACTTCGGCAAAGCCATAACCAGGCAAATCGACCAAATAGCGCTCGTCGCCCAAATCGAAAAAATTGATGTGCTGAGTCCGCCCCGGGGTTTTGGAGACGAAAGCCAAACGCGTGCGATTGGCCAGGGTATTAATTGCGCTGGACTTGCCTGAGTTGGAACGGCCCACGAAAGCCACTTCCGCGCGCGTCGCCGGCAAATCCTTCATATGGTTAACGGTGGTGTAAAAACACGCGTTTTGGAAAATCGTCATAGTAGTAAGACTCAATGCATTTGGTATAGAATAACAGATTCAAATCGCCACTATTACAGATATCAAGAATTCCATGACAAGGAGCGACCATGAATCATAAGTTGCTGTTGGCACTGGCCGCCGCTACCCTGGCTGGCAGCGTATCGGCCCAGAGCCTGGCAAATACCGGAGATCCGGCCAAGGGCAAGCTGATCGTGCAACAGGTCTGCGCCGCCTGTCACGGAGCGGACGGCAATAGCGGATCGTCGATGTATCCGACACTCGCCGGACAGCATCCAGCGTATATCGTTACCCAGCTCAAAGCCTTCAAATCCGGAACTCGCAAGAATCCGATCATGCTCGGCATGGCCAGCACACTGGCCGATGGCGACATGCAGAACGTCGCCGCCTATTTCAGTTCGCAGACCCCAAAGGCGCAAGAAGCCGCTGACAAGACCCTGCTTGAAGCGGGTCGCAAGCTCTATCGCGCGGGCAACCCGGTGACCCATGTTCCGGCCTGTATGGCCTGTCACGGCCCAGCGGGCGCGGGGATACCGGATCAGTTCCCACGCTTGGGCAGCCAGCACTCAGACTACGTACTGAAGCAGCTCAACGACTTCAAGGCCGGGACCGACCGTAAGAACACGGTGATGTCCGATGTTGCCAGCCGGATGTCGGATGCTGAAATGAAAGCCGTCGCGGAATATATTTCCGGGTTGCGCTAAACGCAGCCATTGCGCACAATCCTGTCCGCCATCATACGCAAGTTTGTATGGACTCGATAAAATATCCGGCATCGTGACGTTGATGCCGGATATGCGCGCCGAACCCACTAGCAGCCTGTCGGGCTTAATGAATCGCAGCGAAAAACGTGATACGAGAGGCCCGATTTTGACGATTTTGCAGGGCAATAGTCATTTTATTGCCCAAAAAAATGGCGAAATCTGGACCGAGCAGCGCGTTTTGCAGCCGATTTTGGTTAAGTCCGACAGGCTACTGAGGAACGGAGTACTCGTCCAGAGCCAACAGCCCCGTGGACGTAAACCCTGATGATTCTATGAAAACAGACCGCCGCACCGCCTCGTTTCCTCGTTCGCTTTACGAATTATTCAGTTCGATGCGCTTTGCCATCGGTTTACTGACCATTCTGGCGATCGCCTCGGTCATCGGCACGGTTCTGAAGCAAAACGAGCCCTACCCCAATTACGCATTTGAGTTTGGCCAATACTGGTTCCAAGTCTTCGCCACACTCGGTCTGTACGATGTTTACCACTCCGGATGGTTCATCACTATTTTAACCTTTTTGGTGCTGTCGACTTCGCTGTGCATTCTGCGCAACGGTCCGGGGTTCCTGCGTGAAATCCGCTCGTACCGCACTCACGCCAGTGATACCTCGCTAGCGGCAATGAAACATAGCGCAGAGATCGACGGCGAGATTGCGCCGGAAGCTTTGGCGGCTTATCTGCGCAACCAGGGTTTCCGTCTGCGCCAGGTTGCGCGCGACGACGGTGGCATCCTGCTGGCGGCGAAAAAGGGCAGTAGCAGCCGCTTAGGTTACTTCTGCGCGCATATTGCAATGATCGTCATCTGCATTGGCGGACTGATCGATGGCAACTTGCCACTCAAACTGGCGGAAATGGTCGGCCGGGTCGTCCCGGAAACCCGAGATTTGCCTCAGGCCCAAATTCCGGAGCAAAGCCGCCTGACCACCAAAAACCTCTCGTTTCGCGGAGATGTGACGGTAGCGGAGGGCAAAAGCGCCGACGTGATCTTCATTAATGCCGGTCAGGGCTATCTGGTGCAGGATCTGCCATTTATCGTCACCTTGAAGCATTTCAATGTCAGCTATTACAGCAATGGCATGCCCAAACTGTTCTCCAGCGACATTCTGGTGACGGATAAGGCCAGCGGCAAAACCCGTGAAGCCGAGGTCAAGGTCAACCACCCGCTGATCGTCGATGGGGTGGCGATTTACCAGTCCAGCTTCGGCGATGGCGGCTCGCCGCTGGAGCTCAAGGCCTGGAACCTGCAGGCGCCGCAAATGGCGCCGGTCAAGATCGCCGGCGTTTCGATGGCCAGCCAGCCCTTGACCGCCAATGGCAAGAATTACCGTTTGGAATTCGGCGAACTGCGGGTGTTTAACATCGAAAACATGGGCAATGGCAGCGACCTGCCGAGCACGTTGCGCCAGCGCATGCAAGACGCGCGGGTGGTCACGCGCGACCATCAGCTCAAAAACGTCGGCCCATCGATCTCCTACAAACTGCGCGACGATCAGGGCCAGGCGCATGAGTTCATGAATTACATGGTGCCGATTCAGCAGGATGGCGCCAGCTACATGATCGCCGGCGCGCGCAGCGAGGTTTCCCAGCCCTTCCAGTACTTGCGCATTCCGCTGGATGATCAGCAGTCGATCGATGGCTTTATGCGCCTGTATGCCGCGCTCTCCAATCCGGCGCTCTACCCGGAGATTGCCGCGCGTAGCGCCGATAAGGCACTGGCCGGGCAAGCGATTAACGCCCCATTGAAAAAAGAGTTCCAATCCAGCGTCGAGTGGATTCTCGGGCGCTTTGCCCAAAGCGGTTTCGTCGGTCTGGAACAGTTTCTGGATGCGCGGGTACCGGCGGACAAACGCGAGGCGGTGGCACAGACCTATATCAAGATTCTGCAGGGCGCGGTCATCGATGTGATGGATGTCGCCAACCAGCGCGCTGGCGTAAAACCCATGACGATGGACGGCGCGCATTATCGCTTCCTCTTGGACAGCCTGGTGGCTATCGATGGCATGCACGACTATGGCGCGCCGCTACTGCTGCAGTTGACCGGGTTCAAGCAGGTACAGTCCTCCGGCCTGCAAATGACACGCTCGCCGGGTAAGACTTTGGTCTACCTTGGAGCATTGCTGCTAGTATTGGGAATCTTTCTCATGTTCTATATTCAAGAACGGCGGGTCTGGATGGTCTGCAACCGTGGCTCGCTACGGTTCGCCATGAGCGCAAATCGCCATGGCCCTGACTTGGATCGGGATTTTTCCCGTCATCTGGACGCAATCAAACAGCTAGTACGAGGTGAAGATGGATATCGCGCACCCAAATGATGTGAAGCCCTTTTATCAGCGTCTGGCATGGGGTGACTGGCTCTACGCGCTGATTATTTTGCTGACCGCGGCCAGCACCTTCAATCTGTTCTCCAGCTATATGGATGTCTATGAACGAGGCATTCTGGTTGGCGCGACTCTGGGGCTGATTGCCCTCGGCTGGTTCTGGCGTCCGCTGCGCGTGTTCTTTCCGCTCACCGCGGTGCTGGCCTTATTGGCCATCTCGCTCTATCACGGCGATCTGGGCCGGGCGCAGCACAGCTTCTGGCTGAAGTATCTGTTATCCAGCCAATCGGCCATTATGTGGATGTGCACGCTGTTCTTTATCGCCACCTTCGTCTACTGGGGAGGTTTGTTGGCCCGTTCGGCCAGCTGGATGCACATCGGTTCCGGCCTGACCTGGGCCGCGGCGACCATCGGTTTCGCCGGCATGCTGATTCGCTGGTACGAAAGCTATCTGATTGGTAGCGATATCGGCCATATTCCGGTCTCTAACCTGTACGAAGTGTTTATCCTGTTCTGTCTGATCACCTCGCTACTGTATCTGTACTACGAGGCCAAATTTCAGGCTAGGCAGTTGGGCGCGTTTGTTCTGCTGGTGATCTCGGCGGCGGTAGGCTTCATCCTGTGGTACAGCCTGGACAAACAGGCCCATGAAATTCAGCCGCTGATTCCGGCATTGCAATCCTGGTGGATGAAAATTCATGTACCGGCCAACTTTATCGGTTACGGCTCGTTTTCATTGGCAGCCATGGTCGGAGTTGCCGAACTGGTCGCGATGCAAGGCTGGCTTAAGGACAAACTGCCCCCGGTGGAAATGCTGGACGAAATCATGTATCGCGCCATCACCGTCGGCTTTCTGTTTTTCACCATCGCAACCATTCTAGGCGCGATGTGGGCCGCGGACGCCTGGGGCGGCTATTGGTCCTGGGATCCGAAGGAAACCTGGGCGCTGATCGTCTGGTTGAACTATGCCGCCTGGCTGCACGTGCGCCTGGTCAAGGGCTGGCGCGGCAAACCGCTGGCCTGGTGGGCGGTAATCGGGATTTTCGTTACCAGTTTCGCCTTTTTGGGCGTGAACATGTTCCTGTCCGGTCTACATTCTTACGGTGGACTGTAAAACGCCACAGCCCTGGTTCGTGTATGTCATCGAGTGCCAGGGCGGCAGCTTGTATACCGGCATCAGCACCGATGTCGCGCGCCGCCTGGCCGCGCATCTTGCCGGGCGGGGAGCGCGCTATACCCGGCTGCATCCCCCCGAGCGCCTGCTACTGACCATCGAGTTTTCCAACCGCTCCGAAGCGCTAAAAGCCGAATACGACATCAAACAACTGCCCAGTGGCGACAAGCGGGCATTCTGTTTGCGACATGGCGCTTTTGCCCACCCAGGCGCTGTGCAACAATAACCGCTCTATCACTACCCGGCCTTGGCATCATGGCGCTCAATTATCAAATTATTCCCGTGACCCCCTTCGCGCAGAATTGCACGGTATTGTGGTGCGATGAAACCCTGCGCGCGGCGGTAGTCGATGCCGGTGGGGACATTGAACGGATTCTCGAGTTCATTCAGAGCCAGGGTCTGACCGTGGACAAACTACTGCTGACCCATGGCCATATCGACCACGCCGGTGGCGCCGCCGACCTAGCGCAGCGCTTGCGTGTTCCGATTGAAGGTCCGCAACAAGCGGACAGTTTCTGGCTGGATCAACTGCCGCAACAGGGCCAGATGTTCGGCCTGAACTCCAGCGCCGCGCTCGAGCCGCAACGCTGGCTCGCCGACGGCGACAGTGTCACCATCGGCAACCAGGTACTCAACGTACTGCATTGCCCCGGACACACCCCGGGTCATGTGGTGTTTTACAGCGCGTCGGCCAAACTGCTGATCAGCGGCGATGTCCTGTTTCAAGGATCCATCGGCCGCACCGACTTCCCGCGCGGCAACCTGCAAGATTTGCTGAATGCGATTCACAGCAAGCTGTTCATCCTTCCAGACGACACCACGGTACTCCCCGGCCATGGGCCGCTGACCACACTGGGAGAAGAAAAGCGCAACAACCCGTTTGTAATGAACGCCGGCTACCGCTGAAAAACCAAGGGTCCTCCGAATCCGTGATAAGGAGGCCCGGCCCGGCCGACCGCCCTGCGGGCTTGGGACGAGCGACCCGACAGGCCCCGGTTTAAAGCGGACCGTGCCGCGCCGCGGTGGATTTATCTTCGCTGCTTTGCTCATGACTGATACCGAGCGGCAGCTTTCCGGCCAACAGATCCTTGGCGGCCTGACTCACCACCGACCCCGGCGTGCCACTGAATTCGGCCCCCCAATGCCCGCGGCTCGCCTGCCCCGGCAAAGTCTCCAGTGCCACCTTGCCTCCGGTTGGCGTCATCGAACCGCCATCCAGAATCGCGCCGGTGAGCGTCGTCTGACCGGCCACCTGTAAATCCAGCGCTGAACTGCCGTTTAACTGGCTGGGCGTGGAAACCGACTCTAGCTGGCTCTGGGCCTTGCTCAATTTTCCGTGCATCACCAGGCCATCTTTGCTCACGACTTTACTCATATCCGCCGCGTTAGCCCCGAGTTCCAGCGTCACCTGATCCGAGCGATCGCGATCATTCAGACTGGCCACCTGTAAATCGCCTCCGACACGACCCGCGACAGTCGCCGCGCTGATCGCGCCCGCCACAATTCGGGTATCCCCGCCACTATGCAGTGTCACCGCGCCAGCATTGACTTGCGCCAGGACCGAACCGTCGTGCGCGCCATGCTCGGCGCCCACTTTGACATCAAACTTCCCGGTCGGTGGAGCGCCAGCACGCATGCCACCGCTGGCTTCGCCACTGGTATTCCACGCACTGTGCGCCGTACTCTCGGTTGCGCCCGCCAAGTCAATGCGCGCGCCCGCGCTCAAGCTGACCGCGCCAGCCGGGCCGTCAGTCTGCCGAGTATCGATCTGGCTCCCGATCAGCGATAAATCCCCGGCGGCGCCGAGCGTCACTCCACCCGCGCCGCTCAAGCGCGCCACCTCAACGCCTTGCGCTCCTTGTTGGCTACCTTTGGCATCCCACCCCACTTGGCCACTACCGCCCTGCGCGTGGGGTTTGCCACCGGTTTTGCTCAAGCTCAAGTCCAGTCCCAAGGAGCCATTCAGTTGGCGCTCGCTGCTGTCCTGACGGTTATGTGCGACATCCAGCCGCAAGTCACCGCCTGCCGCGACCTGTAACGGCCCCTGCCCGGCATCCAGACGCGCGCCATTAAATTGCCCGTTATGCGCCAAGCTGATCGAAATACCGTCGCGCGCCATCACGCCGCCAGTTTGTTGCGCCAGGTTTGACTCTTCGTGGCGCTCCTCGCCGCCGCGTCCCGCGCCATGGATATTGATATCCCGCCCGGTCAAGGTGCTGGTATTCAACGACGTATCCCAGTGCTGAGTCTCGGTGCTTTGCCGTGTCTCCATGGGGATTGCGTCGAATGCCTGTGAATTGGCGGCAATCACCACCTGGCCAGCGCCAGCCCGATAGACACTGCCCTGATCGCTAAGATGACCGGCACTCTGAATTTTCAGATCCCGACCCTCGAACTGGCTACCGTTCCCCCCCACGCTATGCTGCTCAGTCGCTTGCCGCTGACCTTGAGTCGCCATTTCCGCCGCTAATCCGGGCTGCCCCACTTTTCTGATCTGATCCAACGCACCAGACAGATCCCCCTGTTTAAGCTTCTCCACCCCGGCGTTGGCCGCCGTCACGATCTTGCCGCCATCAGCCAAGGCAGCGGAGAATTCGCCCTTTTTCAACTCGCTCGCAACTTTCAGTACTGGCTGCACCAGCGCGCCATAGTCCAGGCTGGGCTTGACGCTGGCATTCCAGCTCAGCCGCGTGCCGCTTTCATCGCGCTGGCTCAGGGCTGCGCGGTTATCAATCTGACCGGCGATCACACTCAGCCCTCCCGATGCGCTAAACGCCGCCCCTTCGGTACTCAAGGCCCCCGCACCGGTGTCGAGCGTCAGATTACCGCTCGCGCTGACTCGACTGGCCTCGGCCTGACGACTGTCCAACGCCTTCTCGCTACTCTGCCCGTCCAGGGTCCAACTCGAACCAACACGCTTCGAACCTCCGCGTAATTCATATCCCAGGGTGGTCGTACTCGACCCGCTCTTACTGTGCTCCTGGTCATAGACCGCGCCCACATCCAACTGTTTGCCGCTGAGCGCCAGATCGCCTTGGCGCGCATCGATAGAACTGCCATTCACCGCCAGCGCGCTGCCCGCTGTCACCTTCACACTAGCGCCGCTCAGCGCGCTACCCGTGTGTGTCAGTTGCTCGCGCGCAAGCTGGTCGCTTTGATAGCTCAATCCTAGTCCAGCGCTGTACTGTCCGGCCTCCTTCGGATCTTTGCCGGCGTGGGCGCCAAGATGCAGACTGCTCGCGCGGGTTTGCTCACGCTGGCGCAATTCGGCGCTCTTCAGCTTGATGTCGCCGCCCGCCTGAAGCTCCAGTGCCTGCTGTGCCGTAACACGACTGCCGCTGACCTCGATATCAGCGCCGCTGGTCACCCGAAGGTGACTATCCGACACCAACTCCGCTGCGTGCGCCACCCGCTGTTCTTGGCTGGTATTTTGCGTGCTCAGCGGCACATTAAACGCACCGCCGCGCCGCTCATCGATCAACGACTGGGTCATATCGGTCGCCTGCTCAATGTCGACATTGCCGCTGTGGGTCATCGCCTGAGCGCCTTGCACCCCTTTGACCTGGCTGCCAATCACTTTGATGTCGCGTTCGGCCTCGATGGTTAAGCCGCCTTGCGCCACCAACGCGGACCCGATGTTCTGCTGCTCGGTCTTGCTGTCTTTCTGACGAGCTCCACCACCGATCCCCCCCCAGTTGACATGCTGCTCATCGGTACTGTGCACTTGAGTCAGCAACTGGGGCGCAATCTCGACACTGGCGCCGGATTTCAGCGCCAGATGGTCGCCGGCCTGCAGTTTAGTCCCCTGTATATTCAGGTTACCGGCGCTGGACAACTCCAGCGCGCCGCCAGCGTTCAAATTGGCCGGCTTGAGCCTGAGCGTGTTTTCCTGAGTATTCCAACTGCCGGTTTCCAATGCATCGCCTTCCAAGTAACGGCTACCGCTATCGGACTGACGATCGTGTTCGATCAAACCGGCCAATTGTAGATTTTTGCCGCTCTGTACTTGGAGATTGCGCCCGGCGCTCAGTTCGGCTCCGTGCAAGCTCACGTCGCCCTGGGCATTCAGGTCGATATCCTGATGGGCGCTCAGCTGGCTACCAATTTGTTGCTGAGTTTCCGTTTCCGTGTGCTGGTTATGAGTCCAAGAGTTTTTCCAGGCGGCATAATCCTGAACGCTTTCCTGGCGGGTCACGCTACCCTCCAGGCTAATGCTGTCCCCCCGCAGCTTGATCGCATCGGCCGTCACCTTAACCGCGTTCAAATCGAGCGCATGGCGCGCCGTCAACTCAACCGTAGCGCCATCAAGGCGGGTTTGATCCAGCACCGAATGCGTTTCGCTGGTTTTACTGTCCTGCCCGCCGACCTTCCAAATCACCCAAGTGTCTTTATGGTCGGTGCTGTCCTTACCACTCACCGTTTCCAGGGCCAAGGCCGAGACGTCATCCCCCGCCAGTCGCAGCTGGTCGCCCTTGAGATGGGCGCCATGCAACGTCAGCTTGCCCTGGCTTTCGACATCCAGACTGCCATCGGCATGGATATCGCCGCTCAGATTCACTCCCGCGCCCTGCGCGGTATTCACGATGCTGATGCGTCCCGCCTGCATGCCGCCGAGATACGCACTATCCAGCGCCGCGGACGCAACACTCGGCGCAGTGGCGCTGACCGCGCCGCTTTGCGCATCGACGCTAACATCGCCGCTGATCGCGTTGATACCACTGAGCGCGCGCACCTGGCCTTGATCATCGATGCGCGGCGCAATCAACTGCAGCACATCATTAGCAGCGATGCCTTCGGTGCCGATCACCAGAGCCGTACCATCGCGCGCGCTTTGCAACGACTGTAAGCGACCATCCGCCACTTGCGCCGTCCCCACGACCAGCGAGGCGCTGTTGGTATTGATAAATCCGCACCCATTGCACGTAATCCCATTCGGATTAGCCAACACCAAATCCGCCGCCGGGCCTATGATTTCCTGCTTTCCCAGTAACAGGGATGGATTGCGCGTCACCACCTCATTCAGAATCACGCTGGCGGCGCGCCCGGCCAGCGCGCTATTGGCGCCCAACTGACCGGCCAATTGCGAAGCGCCTCCGGTGATAGAGTTGTTCAATACCGCGCCAGCGGGTCCAACGTTGTAATCGTTAAACCGGTTATGCGACAGCCCGGCGGCGCTCGGAGCGGCGATCGCCACCACCTCGGCGCCGCTAGGCGCCTGGCTGACCTGGGTATCCGCGCCGGCGGGCACGATCCCGGCGGCCCACAGAGTCTGAGCAGTGACCAGGGAAAGAGAAATGGCGGCGGCGACCCGGCCGCGGCTGGAGAGTCGGAAACGATTAGTCATGGGTAAACCTCTTTGTCGAGTGATGGTTGCAAAACAGTCCGCGTTGAAACGCGTGTTATGACCAGGAGCCTGTCAGGCTCCTAAAATTGCCAGAAGAGCCGCGCTAACAACTGATGCGGTTCATTGACAGATTGCTGCGGGGAATACAACGGGCGGTTGTATTCCAGATCCAGCGTCAACTCAGACCGGGTTAACGCCAGCCCAACCCCCGCCCCGGCCAGGCTTTGATAGTTTTGCTGCGCGTCGCGCAATAGCACCCGGCCGACATCCAGTCCGAAACGCGCGCTCAACGCCACCCCTCCAACGGCAAATCCTTGCACTACAGTGTTGTGCCAAATCCAGCCGGTATCTCCGGTTAACGAGTAATGGCGAAAACCGCGCACCATGCTGTTGTCCGCCAGCTCGAGCTGTTCGATTGCCGGCAGACGATGGCGGCTACCTTGCCAGCTCACGCGGCTATCCAGCGTCGTGGCCCGCGTCAGAGCTTGACGCGCACTGGCCGACACTTTGGCCTTGAGATATTGCGCGCGCGGCAAGCGCTCATCGGCTAAGCCCGCATCGCGCGTGGCGCCAAACCACGGCATCCCTTTTTCGAGAGCGGCTTCCAGCGACAACACCGCGCCCGGCAACAGGCTCAGGCGGCTGAGCCCTAGTTCGGCCACACTCAAGGTCGGACTACTGATCTGTTGCAGACTATCGAGAAAATAATTCTGTACGCGCTTATGGCTGATCTGCAGATAGCTACTGTCGATGTGCGTCTGATTTCGCTCCAGCACACGCTCGGCGCGCACCCCTCCTTGCGTGGCGAAGCCACTTAAACTGACGGTGTGGTAGCGCAATTTTTGCCGATTCAAATACTCGGCTTGCGAGACAAAGCTACTGAATGTCCAGTAACCATACGGCAGGGAATAGAATAGCGAGCCGCGGCGGCTGTAGCGCTCGTGAGCCAGACTATGATCCAGTGACACACTAAGAAAATCGTAGTAACCGCTTGGGTTGTCGCGCCCCAGGTTGACACCGACAATGCGCCGTCCAGTGGAGTCATAACCACGATTTCCCAATGACAGACCGCCATGCCAGGGAGAGCTGGCGCGATTACTCAGGTGAACCATGGAGTCACCCAAGCGCGCGCCAGGCAACACTTCGGCGCGTAATTGCTGAGACAGCAGCCGGTTGGCCTGGTCTAGTCCCTGCTCCAGATCACGGATGTTCAACGGGTGCCCGAGCATGCCGGGAAACAAGGTGCCGGCCCCGGCGCTCGATCCCGAAAATCCAGCCATCTGACCTTCGATCACGTTCAGCACCAGCGCGCCTTGCGCCGTGGTCTCGGGCAATACCCGGGCGGCGATATAGCCTCGTTTAAGATAGAGCGCGTTCAACGCATGCACGATTCGCTGCAACTCAGCCCGATCCAGACATGAGCTATTGGGCACATTCAGCGCGCTCAAATCACCAGGCTGCAACAGGGTCGCCCCGGAGAGGCGCAGAACGTTAAATGGCAGACATAGTTCGCTAGCGGTGGAGGGCGCGGCCGCGACCGAATGCTCCACCTCTTCCTCGCGCTGCAATTGGCGCAGACGCAGTTTCCCGATTTCGGCACGGATATGCTCGTCGTTATCCTGCAGCAAATAACGCGCGTCCGCCCCCGGCGGCACACTGGGGTCCGCTTCGGCCTGTCCAGGCAGACAAAGTCCTCCCCAGCCAGCCAAGGCCATTCCTATCGAGAACTTTCCGCGGATATTCATATTCGATTAGCATTCTTACTTTGAAATAAGATCACTAATAAATACAATAAATGCGCATATCATGCCAATGCGCCTAAAGGACACAGACTTTTAGAACAGAGTAATATCGAGCATGTAGGTTGGCGATGAGCGCAAGCGAATCCCAACATTGCCAGCATCCGGCAAATATCGTGTTGGGGTTCGCCTTCGGCTCACCGCCAACCTACTGGCGATGAAGATAGCGAGAGAGGTAACACGCGCCCCACCTTTTGGCAGGTGGCTTATTCCGCGTGGTTAAAGCGGCGATACAGTTGAATCAAGCGGTTAGTCGAACTATCGTGCTGGGCAATCTGCCCCTTGCCGCTCAATTCGGCGTGAATGGTCTTGGCCAGTTGCTTGCCCAGTTCCACCCCCCATTGATCGAAACTGTTGATATTCCAGATCACACCCTGCACAAAGATCTTATGCTCGTACAAAGCGATCACCGAGCCCAGATTGCGTGGATCAAGACGTGACATCAGCAGGGTATTGCTCGGACGGTTGCCACCAAACACCTTATGCGGCACCAGTTGCTCCAGCGTGTCCCCACTAAGACCCTGCGCCGCCAGTTCCACCCGCACTTCATCGGCGGTCTTGCCGCGCATAAAGGCTTCAGCCTGAGCAAACACATTAGCCAACAGAATTTCGTGATGGCCCGGCAACGAAGAACGCCGCTCCAGCGAGGCAATCAAATCAATCGGAGAGATGTGAGTCCCCTGGTGCAGCAATTGGAAGAACGCGTGCTGGCCGTTGATCCCGGTTTCGCCCCAGATAATCGGCGCGGTTTCAAAATCAACCGTTTGGCCATCCAGCATCACCTGCTTACCATTGGACTCCATGTCCAACTGCTGAATGAACGCTGGAAAACGATGTAGATACTGATCATACGGCGCGATCACATGGCTGCCGCCACCATAGAAATTGATATACCAGACGCCGATCATCGCCATCAGGACCGGCATATTGGCCTCTAGTGGCGCGTTAAGGAAGTGCTGGTCCATGATGTGCGCGCCGTTGAGCAACTCAATGAAGTTCTCAACCCCGAGATACAGCATGATCGGCAGGCCAATGGCCGACCACAGGCTGTAACGGCCGCCCACCCAATCCCAGAATTCAAACATGTTCGTCGGATCGATACCAAAGTCGGCCACGGCCTTCATATTGGTCGACACCGCGACAAAATGCTTGGCCACCGCGCTTTCGTCGCGCGCGCGCGCCACAAACCATTCGCGCGCGGTCAGGGCGTTAGTCAGGGTTTCTTGCGTCGTGAAGGTTTTCGATTCGACCACGAACAGGGTGGTCTCGGGATGCACCTTCTTCAGAATTTCCTTCAGTTGAGCGCCGTCGACATTGGACACGAAATGCATGTTCATGCGCGGGTGACCGTAAGGCTTGAGTGCGCTACACACCATCAACGAACCCAGATCGGAGCCGCCGATACCGATATTCACCACATCGGTCATCGGTTGATTGGTATACCCCAGCCAATCACCGGAGCGCACCGCGTGCGCGAAGCGCCCCATGCGTTCCAGCACGCCATTGATCTGCGGCATCACATTGATGCCATCGACCATGATCGGGGAGTTGGTTCGATTGCGCAGCGCCACATGCAAGGCCGAGCGATTTTCCGTCGTGTTGAGCTTCTCGCCCTTGAACATTGCCTTGATGCGCTGCGGCAGGCCGACTTGGTGCGCCAGTTGCATCAACAACTGCAAGGTTTCGTCGGTAATGCGATTCTTGGAATAGTCGAGGAACACATCGCCGACTTCCAGCGAATAGCGCTCGGCGCGCTCGGGATCGGACTCGAACAGTTCGCGCATATGGTGCAGGCGCGACAACGCATAATGTTGCTCCAGCGCCTGCCAGGCCGGCGTATGAGTTAGGGCGCTCATGGCTCAACAATCCTCTGGTTGCTGTTCGCGCAGTCGTTTGCCGCGCAAACTTTGTTTTGATTTTTCCAGTTGCGTAATCAGCGCCGGGCCTTGACGCAGCGCGACGCCAACCGCCAGTACATCCACCAGCACCAAATGGACAATCCGCGAAATCATCGGACTATAGGTTTCCGAATCCTCGCGGGTATCGGCGGCCAGAGCGACCGTGGCCTTGCGCGCCAACGGAGAACCACTCGCGGTAATCGCCACCACCGACGCGCCGGTCGCCAACGCCACATCCACGGCGCTCAGCAATTCCACAGTACGCCCGGAATTCGAGATGGCCACCATCACGTCGCCGCGTGACAGCACCGAAGCCGCCATGATCTGAATGTGGCTATCGGCGTACGACACGGTCGGAATACCAAAGCGGAAAAATTTATGCTGCGCATCGGCGGCGATAATACCGGAGTTGCCCAAACCATAAAATTCGATACGGCGCGCGGTGGACAGCAACTCCACCGCCTGATCGATGGCCTGCGGATTGACTTCGTTACGACATTTGATCAGCGCGGAGACCGTATTATCGAACACCTTGGCCGCGATTTCCGAGGTTGGATCTTCAGGACGCACGCTGGAATGAACATAGGGCACGCCAGTCACCAGGCTTGCCGCCAGTTTTAATTTGAAGTCCGGCAAGCCGGCACAGCCCATGGAACGGCAAAAGCGGATCACGGTTGGCTGACTGACGCCCGCGCTGGCCGCGATATCAGCCACCGCCGCCTGCATCACGGTATAGGGCTGCGCCAACGCCAGCTCCGCCACCTTCCGTTCGGCCGCCGACAATTCAGGCAGTCGAACACGAATCCGCTCAAGCATGATTCACTTTCCGTAAATGGCTGGCCAAAGCAGCGCCCGCGCCGATCAGACCAGGATAAGGACTCTCAATAACATACACCGGAATCGCCGCTAAATACGCCGAGCAACGTCCGGCATCTTCAAAACGTCGGCGGAACGGCGAGCGCGCGAATTCCGCGCCCAAGCGCGGCACAATACCCCCTCCGATATAGACTCCGCCGCGCGCGCCCAAGGTTAATGCCAAGCCGGCTGCGGCGCTGCCCAACATGGCGCAGAAGCGATCAAGAGTAGCACGACACTGCGTACACTGCCCACCTAGCGCACGGCGCGTAATTTCAGCCGCCGATAATGGTTCGCGTGGCAGGGAGAGCGCATCGAGCCGCGCCTGGTGGATCAGAGCCAATCCGGGACCCGACAACACGCGCTCGGCGGATACATGGTCAAAATGTTGACGGGCGAAACGCCAGATTGCGACTTCTTCGTCATCGCGGGGAGCGAAGGCGATATGCCCCCCTTCGCCGGAGAGCGGCACGTAGCCATCAGCGGTGGGAATCAAGCCAGACACCCCCAGGCCGGTACCGGGGCCGATCAGCGCCACCGGACTATTTGGCGCTGGAGCCAGACCACCGACTTGGCGTAAAGTGTCGGCGGGAAGATGCGGCAGCGCCAGCGCCAGCGCGGTGAAGTCATTGATCACCAGCAATGATTCGAGACCCAGCGCCTGGCGCAGCGCCTCGATCGAAAAGCTCCAGCGATTGTTGGTCATGCACAGCTGATCCGACGTCACCGCGGTGGCAACGCCAAAAGCGGCATGCGTGACCGAGCGAGCCCCGGTCTGGTCAAGATAATCGCGCACCGCGTCCTGCAGACTGGGGAACGCATCACAGGAGCGCACGTCGACTTCTTCCTGCACCCCAGGAGCCGTTTCCAGGGCAAAGCGCGCATAGGTGCCGCCGACATCCGCCAATAAGCGCGGATACAGGCTATGGAGCCCAGTAGACATCGAGAGGCGTCTCTTTCTGTTGTAAGAAGCAGCTGATCGGATACTGCGGATCATAGGCACGACGCGCGCGCTCGAACACCACTCGTTTGGCATCGCCTTGAATCGCCAAATACAACTTGCCACATTTCAACAATGCGGCCCGCGTCATACTGAGGCGCTGATGCGCCGCCGACGGTGGCGTAACCGCCAGAATCGGAGCCACGGTCGACAGGTTCAGACCCGCGTCCAGCTCGGCCGCTTGCGGAAACAGCGAGGCGGTATGCCCATCGTCGCCCATACCCAACACCGCCACCGTCGGTTGCAAATACGCCGCGCAGGCTTGCTCAACGCTAAGCGCCGCGTTGTCGGCCACGCGCACCAAGGGTAAAAAGCGCGCCAGCGCCGCGCGTTGCTGCAGCAAATGTTCGCGCACTAGGCGCGCGTTACTGTCCGCGTGTTGCTCGTCGACCATGCGCTCGTCCACCAGGGTCACCACCACCCGGCTCCAATCCAGTTCGCTTTGAGCCAGTCGCTGAAAAAACGGAACCGGCGAGCGACCGCCAGACACCGCCAGTACCGCCTGACCATCGCGCTCAACCGCCAGCGCCAAATCCGCGATCACCGCCTGAGTCAGCGCATCGGCGGCCGCGGCCGAGGAATCAAATGCCATCCATTGCATAGCGTTCTCCGAGAGGAGTCTATCGGACTATTAACTTTCTTCGTGCCAGGCAATACCGTCGCGCGACAACAGTGCGCTGGAGGCCGCCGGACCCCAAGTGCCCGACGTGTATTGCTTGGGCGGCAGCGTTGAATGCTGCCAGGACTCCATAATCGGCTCGACCCAGCGCCAGGCTTCAATCAGTTCATCGCGCCGCATGAATAACGCCAAGCGTCCACGAATTACGTCGAGCAATAAGCGCTCATAGGCATCGGCGCGACGCGCCTTGAACATGGCATGAAAATCAAGATTCAGATAGGCCGGTTGCAAATGCATGGTATCGCCCGGCTCTTTGGCCAGAAAATACAGGCGGATGCTTTCGTCCGGTTGCAGTTGAATCACCATGCGATTGGCGGAATGGCACCCTACCGGACTGGGGAACAGCTGGCATGGCACATCGCGAAAGTTGATCACGATTTCAGCCAGACGCTCTTGCATGCGCTTGCCGGTACGCAGGAAAAACGGCACGCCGGCCCAACGCCAGTTGTCGATCTCGGCTTTGACCGCGACAAAAGTTTCTGTGGTGCTATCCGGCGCAATTCCCGCCTCGGACAAAAAGCCATCCACCGCGCCGCCGCCGATGGCGCCAGCCTTGTATTGTCCACGCACGGTCTTGGCCGCCACATCCTGCGGATCGAAACGCCGCAGCGCCTTCAGTACCTTGAGCTTTTCATCGCGCACCGCGTCGGCCTCCAGACTGGCCGGCGGTTCCATCGCAACAATGCACAGCAACTGCAGCAGGTGATTCTGGACCATATCGCGCAGCGCGCCGGTGACGTCGTAGAAATCCCCGCGCCCTTCCACGCCCAACTCTTCGGCAATGGTGATCTGCACATCGTGCACCCATTCGCGCCGCCACAGCGGTTCGAACAGCGCATTACCGAAGCGGATCGCCATCAGGTTCTGCACCGATTCCTTGCCAAGATAATGGTCAATTCGGTAGAGCTGCTGTTCCTGGAAGTATTGAGCGACAGCATCATTAATTTGATTGGATGACTCCAGATCATTGCCCAGTGGTTTTTCCAATACTACCCGTACCTCGGGTCGATTCAGACCGACCTCGGCCAGATGCTGACAGATACCGGCAAACAAATGCGGCACGGTCGCCAGATAACACACCACACTGCGACCGCTAATGTCACCCAGGCGCTCCGCCAGCGCCGGAAAATCCTCGGCACAGGAAGCATCCAGGCGTAAATAATCGATGCGCGCCACAAAACTTTTCCACAGCTCATCTGAAAAAGCTTCTTTAACATGCCGCCGCGAATGCTGCTCGACATCGAGCAAATAGTCTTCGCGCGAAAACTCCTTGCGCCCGAGAGACAGAATACGACCATCCTCGTTCAGCAAACCCGCCGCGTGAGCCTGGTATAAGGATGGCAATAATTTGCGCATCACTAAGTCGCCCGTCCCGCCGAACAGGACCATATCAAACTTTGGGGTATGTTCGATTTCGTTTCGCATCTCAGCATCCATCCGTAGCGGTTGTCATGTAGTTATATTACCACCTGAAAAAAATCAGTCTATTGGATTTGCATCAAGCAAGTCTGAGTTTGTCGCAAGAATGCGAAATACAACATAAGCCAATCAAATCAAGTAGAATCAAATCTATCATTAGCATGGCGCGGCAAAAAACCACAGTTAAACACGGCTGGCCCACCAATCTGCTTGATTTTTGATTGTAGTAAAATTACTATTTGTAGCACATCCACGCGGGAGTCAAAATCATGACGAAACATCCCGTCCTCGTCGAGGTCACCGAAAGAATTATCCAGCGCAGTCGCGTTCAGCGCCAAGCCTATCTGAACCGTATCCGCGCAGCGACCCTTCAAGGCAAAGTTGAGCGCAGCCAGCTCTCCTGTACCAATTTAGCTCATGCCTTCGCCGCCATGCCGGGCGAAACCAAACTTCGTATTAAAGAAGCCGCTCACGCCAATCTGGCCATTGTCTCCGCTTACAACGACATGTTGTCGGCGCATCAGCCTCTAAATGCTTTTCCAGCCTGGATCAAGGAAGAAGCATTGAAAGCCGGAGGCACGGCGCAATTTGCCGGTGGCGTTCCCGCCATGTGCGATGGGGTGACCCAGGGCCAGGACGGCATGGAGCTGTCGCTGTTCTCGCGCGATATCATCGCCATGAGCACGGCCATCGCCCTGTCGCATCAAATGTTCGACGGCGCGCTGTATCTGGGCGTGTGCGACAAGATCATCCCTGGTCTATTGATCGGCGCGTTGGCGTTTGGCCATCTGCCGGCGGTATTCGTCCCGGCGGGACCGATGACCACCGGCATCAGTAACGACGAAAAAGCCAAGACGCGCCAACTGTTTGCCGAAGGCAAAGTCGGCCGTGACGCATTACTGGAGTCGGAGTCCCTGTCGTATCACGGCCCGGGCACCTGCACCTTTTACGGCACGGCTAATTCCAACCAGATGCTGATGGAAATTCTCGGTCTGCATCTGCCGGGCAGCGCGTTCATCACCCCGGGCACGCCTTTGCGCGAAGCACTGACGCGTGAAGCCACGCAGCAGGTATTGCGCATCACGGCGCAAGGCAACGCCTTTATGCCCGTCGCCGAAATTGTCGATGAAAAGGCCTTGGTCAACGCGATTGTCGGCCTACTGGCCACCGGTGGCTCCACCAATCACACCATGCACTTGGTGGCGATTGCGCGCGTAGCGGGCATTGACCTCAATTGGGACGATTTCGATGCTCTGTCGGATATCGTGCCGCTGCTGGCCCGGGTTTACCCCAATGGCAAGGCCGATGTGAATCATTTCCACGCCGCGGGCGGGATCGGATATGTGATCCGCGAATTACTGGATGCCGGCTTGCTGCATGAAGACGTCAACACGGTAATGGGTCCGGGCTTGCGTCAATATACGCGCGAACCTCACCTTAACGACGGTAAGTTAGAATGGCGTGAAGCGCCGCTGCAAGCCTTGGACAGCGACATTTTGCGCCCGGCGACCAATCCGTTCTCGGCCGATGGCGGCCTGAAAGTGCTGACCGGCCAGTTGGGACGCGCCGTAATCAAGGTTTCGTCGGTCAAGCCGGAATACCGTGTGGTCGAAGCTCCCGCTCTTGTTTTCCACAGCCAGGACGAAATGCTGGCTGCCTTTAAGCGTGGCGAGCTGGAACGTGACTTTATCGCGGTGATCCGTTTTCAAGGTCCACGCGCCAACGGCATGCCCGAGCTGCACAAGCTGACACCGGCGTTGGGCCTGCTGCAAGAACGCGGATTTAAGGTAGCATTGCTCACCGACGGACGGATGTCCGGCGCCTCCGGCAAAGTGCCGGCGGCAATTCATGTCAGCCCGGAAGCCGCATCGGGTGGACCGATCGCACGGGTAAAAAATGGCGATTTGATCCGCCTGGATGCCAATGCAGGTACTTTAGAGTTGCTGGTCGACGCTGACGAATGGGCCACTCGCGAGGATGCGGATCCCGATCTGCGACCGAACGGCTACGGTGTGGGACGCGAGCTATTCGCGGTATTCCGCGCCGCCGCCACAACCGCGGAAGAAGGTGCCACCAGCTTTGCCCTGCCTCAATGGGAGAAAATGTAATGATGGATGCTATTACCTTGCTACGTCAGGGACCGGTGGTTCCGGTCATTGTGGTCAGCGACGCCGCGGTTGCGGTCGATCTGGCCCACGCCCTGGTGGCTGGCGGTATTCGTGTACTTGAAGTGACGCTGCGCACCAAAGCGGCGTTGGCCGCGATCCGTCGTATTCGTGACGAAGTACCAGGCGCGATTGTCGGCGCCGGCACCTTGCGCACTCGCGCGCAGGTGGAAGCCAGTGTCGATGCCGGCGCTGAATTTGGCGTCAGCCCGGGACTCACCCCGGAATTGGCGGCCGCGGCGCGTAGCTCGGCGCTGACCTTCATTCCGGGCATTGCCACTCCATCCGAGGCCATGCGCGCCGAAGACGAAGGCTTCCTGGTGCAAAAGCTGTTCCCCGCTGAAGCCGTGGGCGGCGTCAAGCTACTCAAGTCATTGGCTGGCCCCTTCCCCGATCTGCGCTTCTGTCCGACGGGCGGCATTGATGTGGTTCGTGCCAGCGATTACCTGAGTCTGCCGAATGTTCTGGCGGTCGGCGGTTCTTGGCTAACGCCCAACGACGCCCTGGCGGCGCATGATTGGGCACGCATTACCCAACTGGCGCAAGAAGCCTGCAAGCTGGCAAAATCCTGATCAATCAGGCGTTTGTATAGCTTCAATAGTGGCGCAAGCCCTGATGCCGTTCACTCAATCCGAGTGAGCGGCATTATGTTTTGTGCGCGACACATCCCGTCACTCGGCAGCCATGACTCCCTGTTCGCACCAGAGAAGGCGGCTATTAATGGGTGGAACGTCCCAACAAACCAAACCGTTCCGATGGCCAAACCCCACTATCGTCGCCGGCTTTACGCACCGCACACCAAGGGTGGCGCTGACGCTCAGCGGACAGTACCGCCAGCACGCGCCGAATAGTTCTATACTGCAATTCCGTTAGCATAGATAAAGTAGCTTTTGCATTCCAAAAATGCTCGACTACTCTCAATAGACGTCATGCAGATCTTTCTGGAGGTCATTAAAGATGCAAGTAGCCGAAATTTTTGAAAAAGCATCAGGGAAGCTACCAATGATCCCAAAAGTGGTACAGGAACTGGTTAATAGTTTCAATCGTTCCGATGCAATAAATAGCGACGAAATTGCCAATACGGTTGGCCATGATCAAATTCTCACCGCGCGCGTATTGCGCCTGGCAAACTCGGCGCGCTACGGCGGCAATCGAAAAGTCGGTTCGCTCGACGACGCGCTGATCATTCTCGGTTTTGATAATTTACGGGTACTGGTGATTGCCTCGGGGGTGACCGGTGCGACGGCCAACATTCCGAATTTCGACCTGAAGTCCTTCTGGCAACGCTGCTTTCAAATTGCCAGCACCAGCAAACTGTTAGCCCAGCTCGCGCATCAGAACCAACAAATTGCCTTTACCTGCGGTCTGTTGGCGCGCATTGGCGAACTGGTGCTGCACGTGGCACTACCCGAGTCGACCCCGGAAATTGAACGCAGAGTCGCAGAAGGCCAAGAACGCATGGCGGTTGAACAAACCCTATTGGGGGTTGATTCGGCGCAGGTCGGCGCTGAACTCGCCTGGCGTTGGAGCTTTCCGGAAAACATCGTTCAAGCCATTGGTCAGCAACACCAACTCACCGGCGCAGAGGATACCCTGGAACTCGCCACCCGAATCAGCACCGCCAGACTCATTGTCCATGGCTTCAACCACCAGCAAGATGGGACGGCGATTCAGGAACATATTTCCAAAGAAACCCTGGCAACCATTGGCCTGACGCCAGAGCAGTTCGCCGCCGCCTTGCCTGAACTCAAAGACAGCAGCACGATGATCGACGATCTGCTTTAAGAACCCTCGTGCCTATCGAATCTTGTAATTTGATAGGCGCGTAGGTTGGCGGTGAACCGCAGGTGAACCCCACTAACGTCCGAAAGCCGAGGCATTACGCCAGGAGATGAAGAGCGCGCAGGTCAACCCCAACCAACATTCGACAGAATGCAGGCAATGTTGGGGTTCTCCTTCGATTCACCACCAACCTACGATTCGCCGCCAGCCGCTTCGGCGTCAGAAGGTTCCGGCGTCAAGGGTCCGAGGTAGCGGCATTCGATTTCCTGCATTAATTCATCGATACGCGTAATTGCCAGTCGAATGCGCGTGCCATTCGGCATCTCCGGCAAACCACCCACCCTGAGACGCATCGGAACACCCTCGACCCGAACCAAGTCTTCCTTGATAAAGCTCGCGACGATTTCGCTGATGCCCTGCTGGCTAAACCAGCGCAGACACCAGAAATATTCCATTTTGTCCTGAAAATTCAAATAGGCGGAATAAGCGGCATCGAAATCGCGCAACACCGCGAACAGCATCGCGTCATTCTCGGCAAACGGCGCGGTTTCACCGCGAATCATCGCCACCAGTTGACGCTGATTAACGAAATCGGCAGCGCGGCGCAACGGCGACGTCGACCAGGCATACTGCGCCACACCAAGTCCGATATGCGGTTCCGGGCGCGTGGTCATTCTGACTTTGCCCATGCTTTGCGCGCGATACATGCCGGGAATACCGGCTTCGCCCAACATCCGCCCCCACTCGCAATTGGCCAGAATCATCAATTCAGAGACCAGCTTATCCATCGGTGCTCCCCGCTTGCGCGGGCTGATCAGCACCTGACCATCTTCGATGGCGAAGTTGTAATCGAGTTGCGGCGCGCGCGACGGATCGTATTTACCACGACGTTTTTCCAGCGCATTGGCAAAATGCCACAGCCAGATCAGTTCCTGCTTGAAAGCGTAATCCACGCCGGGATCATTGATCAGCGTGTCTTCATTGAAAACCAGTTCCAATTCGCTATGCCGCAGATTAGCGCCGATATGCACCCGCTCGATGCAGCTTTCAAAACCGACCAGATCGAACTCCGGCGTCACTTCAACATAGAGACTCAGCGCGGGACAATCCTGACCGGCGAGCAAGGTAAACGACTGCACCACTTCATCCGGCAGCATGGTGATTTTTGCGCCTGGGTAATACACCGTCGACAAGCGGTTATAGACAATGCGTTCCAGGTCCGAACCGACGGCAATCCCCAAGGTCGGCGCGGCGATATGCACGCCGACACGCTGATTGCCATTGGCAAGAGGGGTCACCGAGAGCGCATCATCGATTTCAGTGGTGGCGGCATCATCGATCGAGAATGCCGTAACCCCGGCCGCCAGCGGCAAACTGCTGGCCGCGCTGTTATCCACCGGCTGTTGGTATTGAAAACCCGCGCCTTTGGGAAAATATTCAAGCAGAAAGCCCGCGAGCAGATAGTCGGGCACCGAAGGAATACCACCGTTCTTGGCGGCCATGCGCAGCGGCTGAAGATTAGCCTGACGGCACGCCTGATCAAAGGCCTTGAACTCCAGCGTATTTTTGTCGGGTTTGAACAGCAGTTCCATCAGACGATCGGCAATCGGCGCAGGCAGGCTGCCCGCGCTCAACTCGTCGGCCCAGGCGCTGATTTGTTCTTGCTCGCGCGCCTTGCGCTCGATTCCGGCCAGGGCCGCCTTCAGCGCATCAGCCGGCGCCGCTTTGTAGCGGCCCTTGCCCTTTTTATAGAAATACATCGGTGCGGAGGACAAGCGCTGAATCAGCGCGGCGGCTTCGAGCGCCGAGGGCGCGTGCCCCCAGTAGTCGCGCGCCAGATCGTCAAAACCGAACTCGTCCTCGCCACAACATTCCCAGAGAAAATCTAGATCCAACGTGGCGCACAGAGACTCAACCTCGGGCAAAAACGCGGCCAGTTCGGAGCTGAACTCCAGAAACACATTGGCCGCTTTGATTTTCGCGCGTTTGCCATGCAAGGTATCAACTTGGAAACTGGCATCGCCTTTGGACACGATGCACCCCACTTTGAAGCTGCCACTATCTTCGTAAAAAACGTTCATCCGCGCGCCAAGCTGTTGCATAAAATGAGAATTATAACAGCAAGCCGCTGGCGCCACGCGGGCACATACGTCCAAACGTACGGGGGTAGATCAGGGTTCCTAGGATTCGGCCATCACCAGGCGCACATTGTGCTGTTCCAGCAACTTGGTCAGCGCTTCCGGTGGCTTGGAATCAGTAAACATCACATGAAACTCACTGATATGCCCCATGCGCACCAAAGCATTGCGACCAAATTTGCTATGGTCCGCCGCCAGATAACGGTGGCGAGCATTGGCCATCATCGCCTGCGCCACGCGCACTTCACGATAATCGAAATCCAGTAGAGAGCCATCGGATTCAATCCCGGACACACCAAGAATCGCATAATCCACCTTGAACTGATTGATGAAGTCCAGGGTCGCCACACCGGTAATGCCGCCATCCGAGGCGCGCACCACACCGGAGGTAATCAACACATTGAAGTCAGGGTTGGCCGACATGGTCGAGGCCACGTGAATATTATTGGTAATCACACGCAGCCCCTTGTGAGTCGAGGCCAGCGCCTGCGCCACCACTTCAATCGTGGTGCCAATACTCATGAACAGCGAAGCGTGATCTGGAATGCTGGCGGCGATCAAATCGGCGATATGGGCTTTTTCGTTTTGCAACTTACCTTTGCGCGCAAAGTAGTCTTCGTTTTCGACGCTGCTGCCCAGCGCCGCGCCTCCATGATAGCGGCGCAGAAGATTGTCTTCACACAGCTGATTGATATCGCGCCGGATCGTCTGCGGCGTAACAGCAAGCAGGCGCGCAAGTTCTTCAATCGGCATAAAACCGTTTTCTCGTACCAGCTGCAGGATTTTATCGTGACGGGGTGAGCGGCTCATGTCTCTTCGATTTCGAAAATCTAATGTGAATTAATTAACATATTATTCGTCATATGGGCAACTTTCGCGCGGAACCGCTATTGATAGGTCGCAACAATTGAACAAAGTGCGCAAAAATTGTTGCTTTGACGATACCAAACCCTAGCGGGCTCGCAGGAAAACGCCGCGTTGGCTTGCGGCCAACGCGGCGCGGACTCCAGGCCCTACTTAGGCGCTGGTCGAGCTTTGGGACAGCAGCTGACGCCAACGCGCAATCTGCGCGCGCACCTGATTCGGCGCCGTACCGCCAACATGGTCGCGCGCGGCCAGACTCCCCTCCGGGGTCAACACCGCAAAGACGTCGTTATCTATCGTTGGATTGAAGCCACGCAAATCCGTCAACGACAACTCGGCCAGGTCAACGCCCAACTGCTCGGCATGACGCACCGCGCGCGCCACCACTTCATGACTGTCGCGAAATGGCAGACCCTTTTTCACCAGGTAATCCGCCAGATCGGTCGCCGTGGCAAAACCTTGCAATACCGCGTGACGCATCGCCTCAGGTTTCACCGTAATGCCGGTCATCATGTCGGCGTAAATGCGCAAGGTGTCGATCAGGGTATCGGCGGTATCGAACAACGGCTCTTTATCTTCTTGATTATCCTTGTTGTAGGCCAGCGGCTGCGCCTTCATCAACATCAACAGACCCATCAGATGCCCGACCACCCGACCGCTCTTGCCGCGCACCAACTCGGGCACGTCAGGATTTTTCTTCTGCGGCATGATCGAACTGCCGGTACAAAAGCGGTCCGCAATATCAATAAAGCCCACACGCGGACTCATCCACAGCACCAGCTCTTCCGACAGACGCGACAAGTGGGTCATCACCAGACTGGCCGCCGCGCAGAATTCAATCGCGAAGTCCCGGTCGGACACCGCGTCCAGCGAATTTTGGCAGACCTCGTCAAACCCAAGTAATTGCGCGGTATACGCGCGGTCAATCGGATAGGTGGTGCCCGCCAGCGCCGCAGCGCCCAGCGGCAGTCGATTGACACGCTTGCGGCAGTCGCGCATGCGCTCGGCATCACGCGCCAACATTTCCACATAAGCCAGCAGGTGGTGACCAAACGTCACCGGCTGCGCTACCTGCAAATGGGTAAACCCCGGCATCACGGTCGTGACATGCTGCTCGGCCAAATCCAGCAATGAGCGCTGCATCGCCTCAATCTGGCTGACAATCACATCGATTTGCGCGCGCAGCCACAGACGAATGTCAGTCGCAACTTGATCGTTACGACTGCGTCCGGTGTGCAAACGCTTTCCCGCGTCACCGATTTTCTCGGTCAGGCGACGCTCAACATTCATGTGAACGTCTTCCAGATCCACGCTCCACACAAAGCCGCCAGACTGAATCTCGTCGCGAATCTCCGCCATGCCTCGTCGGATTGCCTGCAGGTCGCTATCTTCGAGCACGCCCGCGCGGTTCAGCATGGCGGCATGCGCCAGCGAGCCCTCAATATCGAAGAGCGCCAGTCGGTAATCGAAGCCAACCGAAGCGGTATATTTTTTGACAAGTTCCGTCACCGGTTCAGAAAACCGGCCGGACCAGGCGTTGCTTTCTTGCATCGCGTTCGCCTCCTGGGAGTATGCATAATGGAAATTGATTATAAGCGTAAACCGCCTTCGCGGGGCGGCCCGCTTGCGGACACCCAATTTCTCGCCGGACAACGGCGTTATTAGCCTGTGACATCCAAAGCAGTCGACCCAACGATTGCGGCGCCATCACTATGCCAACCGCGTGATAGAATTGAGGGGTGTCTACCCACATCTAACATAAGCGCTTTTATGGATAAAATTGTCATTGCCAGCCGGGAAAGCCGTTTGGCCATGTGGCAGGCCGAACACATTCAGGCCCGCTTGCAAACGCTGTACCCCGGACTCACGGTCGAGATTCTCGGCATGACCACCCAGGGCGACCAGATTCTAGACAAAACACTGTCTAAAATCGGCGGTAAGGGCTTATTCGTCAAAGAGCTGGAGCAGGCCTTGCAACAAGGCCGCGCCGACTTGGCGGTTCATTCGATCAAGGACGTGCCAATGCAGTTGCCACAAGGGTTTTCCCTAGCGGCGATTTGTGAGCGCGAAGACCCGCGCGATGCGGTGGTCAGTACGCGCTATGCCGATCTGGCCGATCTGCCCGAGGGCGCGATAGTCGGCACCTCGAGTTTGCGGCGCGAAGCTCAAGTACGCGCGCGTTTTCCACACCTGCAAGTCAAACCACTACGCGGCAATGTGCAAACCCGGCTCGCCAAACTGGATCAAGGCGATTACGACGCGATTATTCTGGCGGCCTCGGGCTTGAATCGATTGGGGCTTGGCGATCGCATCCGCGCGCTGCTCGACCCGGAAGATAGCCTGCCGGCGGCGGGTCAAGGCGCGTTGGGTATCGAAATACTGACCGAGCGCACCGACTTGGCCGCCCTGTTGACCGTGCTCAACCATGCCGAAACCCATGCCTGCGTCAGCGCGGAACGTTCGCTATCGCGCGCGCTGGGCGGTAGCTGCCAGTTGCCGCTGGGTGCTTACGCCACGCTGGATGGAGAACAATTGCAGTTATCCGGCCTATTGGCGCATCCCGATGGTTCGATGGTGTTGCGCGCAAACGCCAGTGCGCCTTGGCAATATGCTGACGCTTTAGGCCGCACTGTGGCTAAATCCTTGCGTGAGCAAGGGGCGGATGAGCTGATCGAGGCCATACTCGAGGAGCAGTAATGTGCCTGGCTGAGCGCGGCATTTTGATTACCCGCCCGCTGGCGCAAGCCACCGGCCTGGCTTCATTGCTGCGCGAACAAGGCGCCCGGCCCGAGCTGTTTCCGATTATCGAGATACAAGAACGACCGGATCAACTGGCGCGCTTGCCCAATCAGTTCGCAAGCGCCGACTGGGTAATTTTCGTCAGCCCAAGCGCCATTGACTGCGCCATGCCGCGCCTAAGCCTGATAGGGCCGAAACCGCGCCTGGCCTGCATCGGCGCCGCCAGCGCCGCCAAACTCAGCGTACTCGCGCGCGCGCCGGTGCTCTACCCAACCAGCGCGAGCGACAGCCACGCGCTGTTGCAACTCCCCGAACTGAGCACGGTGGCCGGGCAGCGGATTTTGATCGTACGCGGCGAGGGAGGACGCGCCGAACTGGGCCAGGCGCTACGCCAACGCCAAGCCCAAGTCGACTACGCCGACATCTACCGCCGCGTCGACAGCGCACCGGACTGGCCACGGTTTGACCACTTGATGAACGAACAGCGACTGGACGCTTGCATCGTCACCTCCAGTGAAATTGCCGAACGATTATTCCAGCTTGCTGGTAGCGCCAGAATCCAGGCGCTACAATGCCTTCACTACTGTGTGCCACACCCTCGTATTGCCGAGCGACTTGCGGCACTGGGCGTGGCGCGGATTGTGACAACCCGGGCCGACGATGCGGCGATGGTCGCCGGCCTTAGAGAATGGTTCTCCCGTCACCCATGAGCGAAACCCAGAACGTAGACACAGAAACGCCCGTTGCCGTAACGCCGGTTACCGAAACGCCCGTTGCCATAAAAAAGCCGTTAAATCTGGCATTGATTGTGGCGCTTGGCGCGCTGGCGCTGTCGGGATGGCAAGTGTTCGCCACCCAGCAACAGCTGGCGCGAGCGCGCTTCGAGCTTTCACGCCACAACCCTGACGCGGCAATTAAAACCCTGAGCGAGCAACTGCGCGCTAGCGATGCGCGCCAAGTCCTGCTTGAAGCCAAGCTAGGGCAATCTGCCGGACAATTAGCCACGCTGAATACCATTTACCAGGACATGACCAAGGATCGCTCCGATTGGTTATTGTCCGAAGTCAGCCATACCTTGGCATTGTCGAGCCAGGAGCTGCAACTGGCGGGTAATGTACCCAGCGCTATCTCGGCGCTGCAAGTGGTCAATGACCGACTGGCGCGTTTCGACCGCCCAGAGCTGATCGGCGTCAAAGCCGCCGTGGCCCGCGACCTGGAAAAACTGCGCGCGCTACCGTATCTCGACACCATCGGACTGTCAGCCAAAATCGATAGCCTGACCCAGAACATCGACAATCTGCCGCTGGTGGTTGATATTCAGCGTCAAGCCGTAGCCCCGGTGGCGACGCACGGCACGGGCTCGATGTGGGTGCAATTAATGCGTGATATTTCGCAGAGCCTGGGCGAAATGGTGCGCATCCGCCGCATCGATAAACCCGAAGCGGTGCTGCTATCACCCGAACAATCGTTCCTGCTGCGAGAAAACCTCAAACTACGCCTGCTGGACGCGCGTATTGCGCTATTGCAGCGCAATGCATCGCCTTACAGCGCCGATATCACCGCGGTGCAAAGCTATGCCACCCGCTACTTCGATGTCAGCGCGCCGGCGACGCAACAATGGCTGGCCGAGCTGAAGGAATTGAAGGCCGCGCCGATTAATAACGCGCTGCCCGATTTGTCCGATAGTCTCAAGGCGATCAATAGCGCGCAGTCCGCGCCGGGAGCCTAAACCGTGAAATTCGTACTCTGGATTACCGGCTTATTCGCCCTGGCCGTACTGGTCGGGCTAACGGCCACTCTGAACGACGGTTATGCGATTCTCTTCATGCCGCCTTATCGCATGGAAATTTCGTTCAATCTGATGATTCTGTTGCTGATCGCGGTCATCGCCATCACCTATGGCATCCTGCGGCTCGTTCACCTTGCCATGGGCCTGCCGGCGGAAGTCCGGCGCTTTCAACGACAAAAACAACTGAAACAGGCGCGCCATGCATTGCGCGATGCCGGCATCGCCTTCTTCGAGGGGCGCTTCCAGAAAGCCGAACGCGCCGCGGTCAAGTCGATCAGCGGGGAAGACGCACCAGAAAATACCGCACTGGCGCTGTTGATTGCCGCGCGCTCAGCCAGCGCGATGCATGACTACGAAAACCGCGACAGCTACCTGGCGCAACTCGATACCTTGCCTGAATCCTTGCAGTTGGCGCGGCACATGCTGGAAGCCGAGCTCAAGATCGAAGCCAAGGATCCGTTGGGCGCGCTGTCGGCCATCGAGCGCGCGCGCTCAATTTCACCCAATCTGACCAACGCGCTGCGCCTGGAACTCAAAGTGCGGCTGCAACAGCACCAGGCTGATACGGTATTGGCCCTGACCGAGAAGCTGCTCAAGTCAGAAGCGATGGAACCGGAGCAAGCGCGCAGTTACCGCTTGGCCGCCTATGCCCAGCAGCTCGAAAGCCTGATCAATGGCAAAGAGATTCAGGACTGGCTACGCAAGATTCCAGAAGCCGAGCGCTTGAATCCCATTTTGGTCGGCAATGTGGTCACTCGGCTGACGGCGGCGGGAGAGCCGGATCAGGCGGCGGCATTGTTGGCCGAAGCGTTGGCGGATGACGAGCGGGCCACGCCTGAATTGACGCGCGAACTGGCGCAGCTGGCCGACCTGTTGAATGACGAGAAACGCCTGGAGCTGATGAAGGCGGGTGAAGGCTGGCTTAAACAGCGTCCACGCGATTACATGCTGTTACTGGCTTTGGGACGTCTGGCGCGCAGTCAGCAACTGTGGGGCAAGGCTCAGAACTACCTCGAAGCCAGTCTGTCGATCCAGCCAACCTTGATCGCCCATGCCGAACTGGTACGGCTGTTCCAGACCATCGGCAAGGAAGAGCAAGCCGCGCAGCACTATCGTGACAGCCTGGAGCTGGCGCTGGAGCAAGGCTGCTGAGCGCGGCGGCCGAGTAGCCGCTTTTGCAGCCGCGGACGCCAAAACCCGACAGGCTCCTAGCCCGGTTGTCATCTTCACGCGCAGCGTGGAGATCCAGGCTTTTCGCTGGCAATGCCGCAAGTCCCCTGGATCCCCGCCGCGATGCGGCGAGGATGACGACTTGATGTAGGCGGCCAGCCATCTCCATTGGTGTACTCAATAGGTATTAATAAAAAGCCGGCAGAATAATCTGCCGGCTTTTTTATAACGACAACCATCAAACTCAGTGGCTTGTCGATTTAACCAGTTCTTCCACCACTTTCTTGGCATCGCCAAATACCATCATGCTCTTGTCGAGGTAGAACAGCTCGTTGTCCAGGCCGGCATAACCGGTGTTCATCGAACGTTTAACCACAATCACGGTACGCGCCTTATAGGCTTCCAGAATCGGCATACCATAGATCGGACTGGCTTTATCACGCTGAGCCGCTGGGTTGACCACGTCGTTCGCGCCAATCACCAGCACCACATCGGTATTGGAAAAGTCAGAGTTAATCTCTTCCATTTCCAGTACTTGCTCATAGGGAACTTCTGCTTCAGCCAACAACACGTTCATATGCCCCGGCATCCGCCCCGCCACCGGGTGAATCGCATAGCGAACCTTCACACCCTTCTCGGTCAATAACGCGGCAAACTCTTGCAACGCATGCTGGGCGCGCGACACCGCCAGCCCATAACCCGGCACGATCACCACCGAGTCCGCGTTACCCATCAAGAAAGCCGCGTCTTCCGGCGAGCCCGTCTTGTAATTCTTGGGGCCGCTAGCCGCAGCCGCCGCGCCGCCGGACTCCGCGCCGAAACCACCCAGCAACACCGAAACAATCGAACGGTTCATGGCGCGACACATAATGTAGGACAGAATCGCCCCACTGGAACCCACGCAAGCGCCACCAATGATCAACACCGGATTATTCAGCGTAAAACCAATACCCGCGGCCGCCCAGCCGGAATACGAGTTCAGCATCGACACCACCACCGGCATGTCAGCGCCACCAATTGGAATAATCAGGGTCACGCCCAACACTAGCGCCAACGCCACCATCAACAGGAACGCCGCCTGGCTGGCCAGAACAAAGTAAGCCACGCCAAAACCGAGCATGCCGAGCGCCAGCACCAGATTCAGCAAATGCTGACCACTGAAGTTGACCGCGCGCGCGCCGAACTTGCCCGACAGCTTGCCATAGGCAATCACCGAAGCCGTGAAGGTAATGGCACCGATAAACGCGCCGATGAACAGCTCGACCTTCTGCGCCGCGGTATGCTCCTGCCCAGAGTGGAAGATCGCGGCAATCGCAATCAATACCGCCGACAGGCCCACCAACGAGTGCATCGCGGCAACCAGCTCAGGCATGCCAGTCATTTCCACGGTACGCGCCTTGTAAGCGCCAATGGTCGCGCCGGCGGCCATGGCCAAGGCAATCAGCCCCAGAACCGGCTTGTCCATGATCATGAAGGTCGTGGCGATCGCAATCACCATACCAATCACACCAAACAGATTACCGCGCCGGGCCGTTGTCGGCGACGAGAGCCCCTTCAATGCCAGAATAAATAGAATGGCCGCGACGAGATAAAAAATCGCTGAAATATTTTGCATCATCGCTCCTTACCTTTTCTTTCTGAACATCTCAAGCATGCGTTGAGTCACCATAAAGCCGCCGAAGATGTTGATACTGGCCAAAAAGATGCCGATGGCACCGAGCACCGAAGTCAGCGTAATCGACTGACCGTTGATGTCGACCACCTGCAGCAAGGCACCGACGATAATCAAGCCGGAAATCGCATTGGTCACCGCCATCAGGGGGGTATGCAATGCGGGGGTCACGTTCCAGACCACGTGATAGCCGACAAACACGGCTAGAACGAAAATCGTAATACTAGTGATAAATGGATCAACCATTTTTGAATGCTCCTTCTCCAGAGAATGCGCAGGGCCTAGCGCGGCTGGATTATCCTTTTGCCGGTGGGAAACGCACGCTACCCGCATGCGTGATCAAGGTTGCGGCCAATAGGTCGTCTTCCAGATCAATCGTAAACCCATCGCTCTTAAGCATCAGGCCAAGGAAGGTCAGCAAATTGCGCGAATACAGACTGGACGCATCGGCGGCCAATAGACCCGGCAGATTGTGCGTACCCACCAGCGTCACACCGTTTTCAGTGCGCAGCACCTCGCCACTTTGCGTCAACTCACAATTGCCACCGCTCTCCGACGCCATATCGATAATCACCGAACCGGGCTTCATTTCCAGCACCACATCGGCATTCAACAAGCGCGGCGCAGGGCGACCGGGGATCAGTGCCGTGGTAATGATGATGTCGGCCTGACGCGCATGCTTGGCGACCAACTCGCCCTGGCGACGCTTATAGTCGTCTGACATTTCTTTCGCATACACACCATCATTGGCGGTTTTTTCTTCATCAGACATCGGAACTTCAACAAACTTGGCGCCGAGAGACTCAACTTGCTCTTTGGTCGACGAGCGCACGTCAAAAGCTTCCACCACCGCGCCAAGACGCTTGGCGGTAGCTATCGCTTGCAGCCCGGCGACACCGACGCCCAAAATCAGAACCCGCGCCGGCTTCACCGTGCCAGCGGCGGTCATCAGCATGGGCATGAAATGCGGATAGTACTGAGTCGCCAACAACACCGCGCGATAGCCCGCGATATTGTTCTGCGAAGACAGCACATCCATTGACTGCGCGCGCGTAGTGCGTGGCAGCAATTCCATGGCAAACGCCGACAACTGCTTCGCCGCCATCGCGCCTAAATTCGGGTTGGCATAAGGGTTCATCATAGAGATCAAGGTCGCGCCGTCTTTCATCTCTGCGATCTCATCAGCCTCGGCGGGTCGCACCTTAAGTACGATATCACCTTGCGCCAACGCCGATTGTCGACTATTAACAATCGTAGCCCCCGCTGCGCTGTAAGCCGAATCTGGCGCCGCCGACAGCAAGCCGGCGCCTTGTTCGATCAATACAGTGTGCCCCATGGCCACCAACTTCTTCACCGTTTCCGGTGTGGCGGCCACGCGCGTCTCACCAGCCGTACATTCGGCTGGAATAGCGATCTGCATCGTTATCCTTTCTTCTATCAATGGCATAAATGGTCAAATGGTAAATACCCGCTCGGGTCTTAAATTACGAGCAGGTATCTGAATCTAATTTATGCGGGCACATCTACGCAATACATTTAGACATCCGCGGCATCCGCTTAAAGGTCCAATACTGACGGCAATCAAGAGCTCGCTAGTCCATCATGCGCGCCACGCCCGACACCGAGACCAAGCCAACGCCCCGGACTACCGGACAAGGCGCGACAGTGTCTGGGTTTTCTACCGGCACGCGGCCCAATATCCTAGCGCGACCATTATATGCAAAAATTGCATGGACTTATGCATTAAAACAACAGTCAACTATGACAGTAAGCTCTGCGGCGCCAGGTGTAAATCCGCGCAAGCCAATCGCTAACAGCCACGTCGCATATTGCAAAATATCCCGGTCCATAGCGCAAGATTCGTTTAAGATTTACTTCTTCGCACTACATTTAACCAGGCGTAAGCGCCACGCCAGGAGAATCCGACAAGGACCCATCATGCAGCCTTGGCCTTACCCGCGAATTTTTGCCCACCGCCTGGGTGGAAGTCTCGCCCCCGAAAACACCCTGACGGGCTTGCGCCGTGCCTGCAAAATTGGCGCGCGCGCGGTGGAATGCGACGTCAAACTCTCGGCGGATGGCGTACTGTTTCTACTGCACGACGATACACTTGAACGCACCACCAATGGCACGGGATTGGCCGGGGTGCAAAACATGACTGAACTGCGCAAGCTGGATGCGGGAATTCGGCACCACAAGGCTTACCAGGGCGAAGTCTTGCCGACCTTGGAGGAGCTCGCGGCCGCCACCATTCCTTATGGTATCGCGGTCAATCTGGAGATCAAACCCAACCCGGGACAGGATGAAGAAACGGGACGAAAACTGGCGCAGCAGGCCCGCGTATTGTGGGAGAAAGCGGAAATAGCACCGCTGTTATCCTCATTTTCACCCGCGGCGCTACGCGCCGCGCGCCAAGGGGCGCCGGAACTGCCGCGCGCCCTGCTGGTGGAAGATATTCCGCTAGACTACCTCAGCGCGCTGAGCGATTGCGCCGCGGCGGCACTGCACGTCGACCACCACGGTTTAACGCAAAATGTAGTTCACAAACTACATACGCAAGGCTACCGGGTCATGGCCTATACCGTCAACGAAACATTACGCGCGCGCAAATTACTCTCGTGGGGCGTGGAAATGCTCTGTACCGACCGGCCCGACTTGCTGCTGACGCTGTAAGGTAAACCCCAACCTAGCTCCCCTGGCGCAGTAACCGGTCCCGCTCCCACCACCGTGTGAACGCCAGGCGTTGGGACGCGCTCATGGTCAACGCACATTTACTGCGCCGCCACAGCACATCCTCCGCCTCCGCCGCCCACTCGTCGGCACAGAATAGTCGAACCTCGCGCAGGTAGAGGCCGCCGCCGAAATACAAACCCAAGTCATCGAGCGACCGCACGCCCTGCAGCAGAATCTCGCAACGGCTACCATGGCGGCGCGCCATGCGGCACAAATGCTCCACCGGAATAAATGGAAAACGGCGACACAGATCGACCAAGTAGTTCTGCATGCTATGACTGGGCAAGCTGCCGCCGGGCAATGTCGGCGGCGGATCGGCCAGCGCGGTCATATCAGGGAAATAACTGGCCAATTTTGCCCGGACGCATTTAGCCAACTGACGGTAGGTCGTCATTTTGCCGCCATACACCGAAAGCAAAGGCGCAGCACCCTCTGGCGCATCCAGTTCAAGCCGATAATCGCGCGCCACCGTACTAAGTTCCTTCGCACGGTCTTCTTTCACCGTGCGTACGCCGGCGAAACTCCACACCACATCCGTAACGCGCAGCGGCTGCTGGAAATACCGATTCACCGCGGCGCACAGGTACTCAATGTCTTCGTGACTGACCGTGAGCTCAGTAATCTCGCCCGCATAGGGCGATTCAGCACTGCCGATCAGATTAAATTCACCATAGGGCAAAACCACAATCAGGCGCTGATCATGGTTTTGTAGCAAATACGCATGATCGCCCTGATATAAGCGCGGCACCACAATATGACTACCCTTGACCCAGCTCACGCCGGCCGGATTCTCCTGATCAGAGCCAAGCACGGAGCCCGCCAGGGAGGCCGCCCAGGGTCCGGCGGCATTGACCAACCCCCGCACGCAAAGCTCACGCTGCGATCCATCGGCGCACAACAACTCGACCCGCCACAAACCTTCTTCGCGGCGCGCGCTCATGAGCCGGGTGCGCGGCAGAATCGACGCACCATACTCTTCGGCCTGCATGGCATTGAGTACCACCAGTCGGGCATCGTCGACCCAGCAATCAGCGTAGCTAAAGCCGTGGGTCAACGTCGGCCGCAGACACTGCCCGACCGAATGCCGACGCAGATCGATCTGTTGACAGCCTGAGAGTCCTTTGCGCGGGCCCAGATGATCGTAAATAAATAAGCCGGCGCGTACTTTCCAGGCCGGACGAGCGTCGGGAGCGAGAGGAAGAACAAAAGACAGCGGCCAAACGATATGCGGCGCCATGGACAACAACACTTCGCGCTCGGCCAATGCCTCGCGCACCTGACGCAATGCGCCGCGTTCCAGGTCACGCAGATCGCCATGGATCAATTTACTGGAGCGCGAAGACGTGTGAGCAGCCAAATCGTTCTGCTCAACCAGCAGTACGGATAGGCCGCTTTGCGCGGCGACGTTGGCAATACCCGTGCCATTGATGCCGCCGCCGATCACTAGCAGGTCAAAGTCGGGAGGCATATGCTCGCTCTTATGTGAGTCTCTACTTTATCAGCATATCCAATCCATCAGCCACATGCTATCTCGCGATGCAGCGCGCCAACCGCGGGCACAGCGCAATAGACCAGTAAAACACATCCTGGCTTCGCATTTTGTCCACGGCATATGCGGGAGACTGAACATTCTCGGTGGGCGGCTACGCAACTAATCCTCAACCGGCGCTAGCAGGCGGTGGATCTCACCACTCTGCACCATCTGTTGCAGAACATGCTCGATGTGTGTTTTTTCGACAAAGTAGCTCGAGGCACGCGACAACACCAGATTACGCGGCCCAGTCACCACCACGGGCCCGGCCAAGACAATTTTATCGTGGAATTCCGCGTTCTGAAGCAAAACATTGGCCTCGCCACACACCATGATTGCCACATCGATACGCCCCGCCAATAATTTGCGTAAATTTGATAATTTATCCGGCGCCACGTCCTTAAGCAGCGAGGCATCCTGATCAAAGCGGGTAAAATAATGCGCCCCCCCAGCCAAGCCGATGCGCAACGGGCTCAGATCATTGTATTGCCGCACCCGCAGCGCGGTATTGTCCTTGCGCCGATAAAACCCAATGGCGCTGCCCGGCGCAAACGGAGGCTGAAGAAACTCCACCACTCCATCCCGGCCAACCCCGGGGGCAATCCCGATCGCCAGGTCGGCATCTCCCGCGCGCAACCATTGCAGACAACGTAACAACGGGCATAGCCGTACCTGGAGGGGCACACCGAGATGTCCGGCCAGCGCGGTGACAATATCCAGATAGGGGCCCGCAGCGCGGCCGGACGCATCGACCGTTTTCCAGGGAGGTAACGGACTAAAGGCCAACACCAAGGGCTTCATCGGGGCCGCCACGGCCGCCATGGAACACGTGCACAGCAAACCCGCGGCCCATAAATGGTTGAATCGGAGAATACGGTCTACGAGCTGTTGGATCGTTTGTTGTAACACGGGACAACCTTTGCTTTGTTATACGCGCTCCCGCCGGGGACCCTCGGACAGGCCTCGTGAAGCGCCCCAACTCTAAGGACCCTCTGAACAAGTTATTTGGGCGGCGTAAATAACTTGTTCAGAGGGTCCCTGACGAACCGAATAATCAATAAACCACCCGAATGGCAATCATAGCTTTTGAATTTAGCAATTCACACTTTTTTTACCACTAATCGCTTACAAAACAAACTGGTTATCTAATGCCATTAGAATTTTAATTTGTGAAATTTATGCGCATTATTTAAGGGATAAATATTTTGGCCTATTCGTTAAAATTAATTTATGACATACTTTTAATACTATAAAAACGATAGAACTTCAGCCGTACTTAATCAGCGACGTATGAGGCTATATTTAGAACAACACCTTATAAATAAGCCTGCCATTACAATGCCATTACTTGTGACCCGCTTTATTTGATGCAAGTGCTAATGACTAACACCGTCGCTTCCCCACCCGCCACGCGTTTCGGCCGTCGCAACCTCTGGACGGTACTGCTGTTATGTTTATCGATTTTGGTGTTGAGCTCATGGGAATTGTGGAGCGAGGTTGAACAATTCCGCCAAACCGCCAGAGAAGTCGACGATAACTCACGCCAGGCGGCGGCAGCCTATGCCGAGTTAATCGCTAACCGGCTGAATACCCAATTCGTTGAACTGCAATCACTGGCCGTAACGCTGCTAGAGCCGAGCACCGTTGCACACGCACCCCCAGAACGCACCCAACAGATCCTGCGTCATTTCCTTGAGCTGCATCCCAGCCTCGACGCCTTTAATATTCAGTCCCCGGATGGCAATCACCTCATCTGGTCGACCCGTGGGCACGAAAAAAAGGTTTTCGAGCCGCAATCGTATTTCACACCGCTGCTGGCTAACCCAGACTTCTTGCTCGGTCAGGATCTGTTTCTACCGCACGCCCATGCCCGGATTATTGCCATGCGCTACCGGATACATGGCACCCACGCCAGCTTCTACGTCGGCAGTCCCTATTTGCTGGACCACTTGCTACTGCAGCAAGACACCTCGGCCAGCCTGTTGGCCTGGCGCTTCAACGTCCTTGATGCCCGCGACGCCAGCCTGCTGGGCTCATGGCACCAAGGCCAACTGAGTTTTGGCGCCACAGACATTCCTGCCGACGGCGTGCGCGTGCGCGTGCCGGGTTACCCACTGGTGGTTCAGGCGTTGGCCCCCGCCGGCCTGGCGCGCCAAAACTATTTACGCACCGCGCCCACCCGTTGGGCCTTCGAGGCAGCCAGTCTGGCTCTGATGCTGGCGGCGGCATGGAGCATGCGCCGCCTGATCCGTGAGCGTGAGCTACAAGCGCAACAGTTGCATGAAATGACCGCCTTTAGCACCGCGTTGTTTGATTCGGTCGGCGCGATGACCATCGTCAGCAACACCGCAGGCGAAATCGTGCGCTTTAATCATGCCGCTGAAGCCTTCTTGGGTTACCGGTTCGATGAGGTGTGCGAGCGCCCCTACTTCTGGCTACGATTTTTACCCGAGGAAGAACGCGAAGCCGCGCGCGCGATGTTTGCCACCATGTGCCAGGATGCCGAGCCACACCTCTACGAACATCACTGGATCAGCCGTGGCGGACAGCAGCGCCTGTTTGCCTGGTCCAGCACCGTACTGCGCTTCTCGCAAGACGCGCCGCAGTTTCTGGTGACCGTCGGTCTGGATATCACCGCGCGCAAAGCCATGGAACAAGAGTTGCAAGAGCATGCATTGCGTCTGCGGCGTCTGACCAACTTCAACAGCATGCTGGCCCAAGTCAATCAACTGATTGCCTCCGCCGCCGACGAAGAGCAACTGTTGCAAGGCATTTGCGAACTCGTGGTCAAGTTTACCGGTATCGCGCTCGCCTTTATTGCCCGCCCTGATCTCGAAGGCCGGTTTCAATTCCCGGCGGCTAACGGTCAACTGGAATATCTGGACGACTTGTATCTCTCAACGCACCCTGACATCCCGGAAGGCCAAGGGGTTTGCGGGCAAGTGTGGCGCGATCAACACGCACACTTCAGTGCATTGATTGAAAGTGAAATGCGGCTACAGCCCTGGTTTCAACGGGCGCGGCGTCTGGGATTTCAATCGATGGCGGCCATGCCAATCCGACGCAATGGCCAAATCTGGGCGGTATTGACGGTCTATCACCAGCAAGACAACATTTTCGATCAAGATCTTCAAGCATTACTGGAAGAACTCGCTCAGGATATCTCGCTCGGGCTGGATCACATTGAAACTCAGCATCTGCAAAACGCGCTGCTGGACAATTCGGTGGTCGGAATTCTACTGATCAAAAACCGTGTGATTCAAAACTGCAACCGCCGCATGGCCCAGATGCTGGGCCGATCAATCGCCGAAACCATTGGCCAATCGTCGCGACTCCTCTATGCGAGAGGTGACGAAGACTATCAGCGCATTGGCGCGACCTATGACGAATTGCGTGCCAGCGGGCAAGTGCGACTGTCGTCGGTGCCAGTGACGCGTAAAGATGGTAGCCGGCTGATTTGTGATTTTTCCGGTGTGCTGCTGCAAAACGCCAGCGAAGAATTATCCATCTGGACCATTGAAGACGTCACCGCGCGCGAAGAACAGGGACAACGGCTGCAGCGCCTGGCGCTGTTCAATGCGCTATTGGCCGAGGTCAACCAATTGGGCGCCGCCGCGTTGGACCTTAATTCGTTTTATGCGGAGGTCTGCCAGGCGGCCACCAAGCTGTCGCAAATGCAACTCGCCTGGATCGGAAGCCCGACCGAATCCGGCCTATTCGAAGTCCTGGCTGCCCACGGCGAGGTCGACTATCTCGATGAAGTCTCGATTTCGTCACACGCCGACATGCCGGGCGGCAATGGCCCCACCGGCCGGGCATGGCGCGAAGATCGTCCAATCTTTATCGCGCACTATCTCAGTAACGATCTGCAGCCCCCCTGGACCTCTCACGCCGAGCGTTATGGCTTCGGCTCCTTCGCCGCCCTGCCGTTGCACGCGCAAGGTCAAGTCTGCGCGGTGTTTACCGTGTATTTCGGCCAAGACAACGTGTTCGATAACGAGAACCAACAGCTGCTCAACGACTTGATCTCCAGTATCGAACGTGGTCAAGCGAGCCTGGAGCAACGCCATCGTATCACCCTGCTGCAAGGGCTATATCATGCGCTGATGAGCGAGGGCGAGGTGGTGCTGCAAGCCAGCAGCAGTGGCGAAATGCTGCAACGCACCTGCGATAAGCTGGTGCATGGCACACAATTTCACGTTGCCTGGGTTGGGCAACCGGACAGCGCCGGCCTGGTGCAGATTCTCGCCAGCGCCGGCGAAGGCGCCAGCCAGCTGGATGCCATGACCATCGATATCGCCGACTTCGAACACTCGCCGCTGGTGGTGCGCGCCTGGAATGAACAAACCCTGCAGTACAATAACGATCATCTGGCGGATCCGCAGTTGGCGAAATGGAGTCCGTTTCTCATCGCCCATCGCTGGCATGCCGGACTCGCCGCGCCAGTCAGACGCGCCGGTGAGATCTGGGGCGTCTTGGTGTTTGTCTCTCCGCTGCGCAACGTGTTCGACGCCAGCACCATTACGCTGTGCCAGCGGGTTGCCGAATTACTGGGCCATGGCCTGGATGAGCTCGACCTCAAAGAGCGCCTGAACCGCCTACAAAGCGAAGAAGCCCATCGCGCGCGCCACGACGCACTGACCAATCTGCCCAATCGCCTGGCCCTGGAACAGTACCTGCCGCAAGCCATTTCCCGCGCCAAACGTCATGGCAGCATCCTGGCGGTCGGCATGATCGATCTGGATGATTTCAAGCCGGTCAACGACACCTGGGGACACGAGGCGGGCGATCAGTTGCTGCAGGAGCTAGCGCTGCGCCTGCAGGCGCGCATGCGCGAGTACGATTTCCTGGCCCGGCTCGGCGGCGACGAATTCGTGATCGTGATCGAAGATCTCGATCCACTACAATTGACCGCGCAGTTAACCACACTGCTTAACCGGCTACATGGGGCGGTGGAAATTCCATTTCAACTCGCGCAGCACGCGCAAGCCTCGCTAGAAATGAGCCTGGGACTCGCGTTATTCCCGCGCGAAGCCGAGGATAGCGACTCTTTGCTGCGCCTGGCCGACGCGGCCATGTACCAAGCTAAACTACATAAGCGCCAACGCTTGCAATGGTGGCGTTTGGGCGCATCCAGCGCGAACGAACCCGAACGCGAGCCGATATTCGATGTCTATGGCGCGGAGGCCGCGATCCTGCTCACCAAGGTACGCGAGTCACTCCAGATCATCGCCAAGCAGTTCGTCGCCGACTTCTACGGCGAACTTCAACTGCGAGAACAACCGCATGACATCCTGAAGAATCTGAGCCCGGCCGAAATGGAGCGACTACAACATCGGCAGGCACAGCATTTGGACTTCCTGCTCGATCCACGCACCACGCAGGCCATGATTCAGCAACGCGCGCGCCATTTAGGGCAAGTCCATGCGCTGGTCGGCGTCAGCGCCGCCGCGCTCTCCAATTCCATGGCCTTATATCGTCGCTTGCTACGCGCTCATCTGAATCAAAACCTGTTGCCGGCGCGCGAACGCTACCAGTTGGTGCAAGCCGCGGAAGCCCGGGTGCAAGAAGATATCCAGACCGAACTGCAGTCCGCGCAAGAAGTGAGCGATGCTTATTTGCACACCCTGACCCAAGGCTACCCATCGGAACACACCCTCTGGGCGGATATTCTACCGGTCGAGCTGGACCATATCGCCAAACTGCCGGGCATTCTAGCCTGCGAACTGCTGCATCAAAACGCGGAAGGCGTGTTTCAAGTCGAAGCCAGCGCCGGAAAAGTGGCGGATCAAGTGCGCCAGATTCTGAGCGCGCCGGGAACCCAAGCCATACTCGACGTGCGGCAAACCACCGGCAAAGGCTTGATCGCCAGCGCGTGGCACAGCGGCGAAATTACCCACACCGCCGCCTATGCCAACGACGCGCGCACCGCCGCCTGGCAGTCCGAGGTGGAATCACTGGGAATTCGCAGCATGCTGGCGATTCCAATCCCGCGCGCGCCGCAAAATCCGGTACTGGTACTGGCGATTCAAGGGGCCTACCCGCACCAGTTTGAATCGACTTGGATGCACCAGTTCGCCACCAGCATGCAGCAGCGCTGGAGCACGATCTGGCAACGCGGCAACAGCCCATCGCAGGCCAGCTCGCTAGAGCAGGAAACCGCGCAAAGCTACCGTCAGCAATTGTTCTCTGGCGGTCTGCGCATGGCAATGCAACCGGTGGTTGATCTGCGTAGCGGACGTCTGGTCAAAGTCGAGGCATTGGCGCGACTCCATATGCCCGATGGCCAAGTGATTCCTCCCGCCAATTTCTTGCCCTTGCTCGGCACCACGGAACTGGATGGACTGTTCCGCATGGGATTGGATCAGGCGCTATCGCAACTGGCGCAATGGGATCAACAGGACTTGAGTATTGAAATGGCGCTTAATTTGGCGCCCAGCACCTTGCTGGACCTCGACTGTCCACGCTGGGTCGAACAGGCGCTGCACCGTCATGGCATTGCGCCGCATCGCCTGACACTGGAATTACTAGAAAGTGAAAAGCTCAGCGACATTCTGCAAGATCAAGCCATCGTCCAATTAAAATTGCTTGGGGTGAAACTGGCCATGGACGATCTGGGTTCGGGCTATAGCAGTTTGCAACGGCTTTCCACACTGCCGTTCAATACCATCAAGATCGACCAAAGCTTACTGCTGCATATCCGTGACAACCCGGTGCAAACCCTCAGTCTGATCAATACGATCATCCAGATGGGCCAGGACTTTGAACGCGACGTCGTGGTAGAAGGGCTGGAAGACGCCGACTTGATCGAAGCCGTCACCATCCTGGGCGCGCATTATGGCCAAGGCTATGGCCTGGGTCGACCAATGATGCCGGAAGCGCTATTTGACTGGTCGCGACACATACCGCACCCAACATCGATTACCGAGGTGCATAGCTTTCTCGGGGCATTGGCTTATCACTGGAAATTCGTGCATAAGCACTTCGGACCGCAGTCCACACCGCTCGCCGCGTGCCCGCTCACCCACTTTTTCGAGCATAAAGGCCTGGAACACTGCGAAGCCGCCGCCTGGCACACCCAAGTCCATGAAGATAGCGACCACCGGGAAGCGTCGCAAAAGCTGATCGAATGGCTGGAGCGTTGCGTGCGCGAACACTCTTAGCCGGACGCGGGGGAGGGTTAATAACCATACTCCAAATCCACCGCGGTCTATTATGATAAATAAATAGCCGCGATAATCCGGCATGGGTCTCCCGGAGAAGGGAAACGGATTGAACCTTCACATCCGCAGTATTGTAGCCAGTCTGCTGGTCGCCGCATGCGTCGCGGCGCGCGCGGACCCGCTCTGCCGCAAAGTAGTGATTTCGGCTGACCCCAGCTACCCACCGCTGCACTGGTATGATGGCAACCAGCTGCAAGGCGCCAGCATAGCCATTGCCAGCCAAGTCTTCAGCGCACTGCGCGTTCCCTACGAAGTGCGTTATGTTGGTCCGCTAAAGCGGGTACTGGCCTTGGCGCGGGCCGGCAAGATTGATGTCGTCGCCACCCTCAAGATCACCCCCGAACGCCAAACCTTTCTCGCCTTTGGCCACAATATGGCGCTGACTAATCCAGTGGTGGTATTTATCAACCGCGACCATCCGTTTATTTACCATGGCTGGAACGATTTAGCGCCGCTGCGCGGCGCCATCGCCTTGGGGAATGTATTTGGCGGCGGTTTTGATACTTATTGGCCCTCACACCTGAAAATCACCCAAGCCGGCGATCTGAACCAACTGTTCAAACTGCTGGCGTTCGCCCGCGTGGACTACACCATCATCGGCCTCTACCCCGGACTCGCCTGGTTGGTCGAACAGAAAAAAGAAGGCCAATTCGGCGTACTGCAACCCTATGTCACCACCAGCAACAATTTCGTAGCCTTCGCCCGCGCCAGCCCTTGCATGCGACTCTTGCCGCCCTTCGACCAACAACTGGGGATCATGCAGCGCCAAGGAAGATTCGATCACCTCAGCGACCGCTATCTGGACGTGTGGCGCAAACACCCGCAGTTACAGCAAAACTTCTAACCGGGGACGCTCAGCTTGTCATCCTCGCTCAAAGAGCGGGGATCCATCCCATGAGGAAACTCGCGGCATGGTCGGCGAAAAGCCTGGATCTCCACGCTACGCGTGAAGATGACGAGCGTGGAGGTGCGCGATGATGACGGACGGACGTGGCGCGTAGCGTAGTGCGGTGCGGTGCGGTGCGGTGCGGTGCGGTGCGGTGCGGTGCGGTGCGGTGCGGTGCGGTGCGGTGCGGTGCGGTGCGGTGCGGTGCGGTGCGGTGCGCGCGGAGATTAAACACTGAAGGCACCGTGGCGCAACCGGTTCCGGGTAATTCTAGTGTGTCGCCCGCTCGAAACGCGCCTGGTATTTTTTCACAATCGCCCGGTATTGCGCCGTGGTCTTGAAACGGTCCAATGCGTCGGCGATTTTTTGCGCCTCGGCTGGAGGCGTGGCCAACGAGGTCACCACCCACAACGGAATCGCCATCACCGGCGTGAGCTGAAACGTGGGAATCCATTGGCTAAACAACACCTGGTGCGGCCCCTGGCGCAATGACTGCAGCGCGGGATAGACCGCCATGCCTTGCATCAGCAAAACATCCGCCTTGCCGGTGACCAGTTTCATGAAGTTGTCATCGCTCGCGGGTGAGGCATCCACGGCAATCCCCATGGTTTGCATCAGAGAGACCGCCGCCGCGCCCAGCTTGGCGGCGACCCGTGGCTTGGATTGTTTGATTTGCGCCAGACTCGAATAACGCGCTCTACCGCGTAGCGTGAAGCCATACAAGGTGTCGGTATAGACCACCGACAGCCAGCGCCAATCCGGAAAGCGCTGCGGCGATTGCGCCAAAACCAGTAAAATCGCGCCGGGTTGATGAATGGCCAATGCCTGAGCGCGTGGCCAGGGCGAACTCGGCGCCAGCTCCACCCGCAAGTGAGCCGCGCCAAAGGCGGCGGCGGCGATTTCCATCATCATTCCGCTGGATTGCGCCAGTGTCGGACCGGTCGTAATCATGTAGTCCGGCAACGATGACGGATAAACCGTCAGCTCAGCGCCATGCGCCGCGTAACTCGCTAAGCAACAGCAGAATCCAATCACCCTCATTCGCGCCCCAAATCGGTTCACTCCGCTCCCCCTGACACTCCGATTACTTTTTTATAGCGCAATCGGCGCCGGCAATGAACACTATCCGACGCAAACCTCTAGGGTTTCACGGCAGGCGCCCGTCCAGAGCGGTGAGGATGGCGTATGCGGCGCTCACCCGATCATCAATCGGGTAATTCTTGTTAGCCAGCATCACAATCCCCAACTGCTGTTCGGGAATAAAGGCCACATACGCCCCAAACCCGTTGGTGGAGCCGGTTTTATTGATCCAGACGTCCGCGCGCGGAGGCTGTGGCGGCCGAATTTCAGTCACCGGTGTCGCGTGATACGCCATGGCCGATGAGTTCCCGGCCAGCAGGGTCCGCAATGCCAGTGGATAGGGATATTGTTCCCAGATCAGATCCTGCGTCATCACCCCCGCCTGAAAGTAGCCGGTGTGCGTTGCCGTGATCGCCTGCTGCAGCTTGGGCTCAAGCTTGAACTGACTCATATTGGCGCCGATGAAACGGATCAAGTCGGCGGCGCTCGCCTTGACGCCATAGGCTTCGGAAGACAGCACCCCGGGGGACATTCTGATCGGGGCATTGTCCTTGGTGTAGCCCTGCGCATAGTCCGCCATTCTGGCGGCGGGAACATTGATATAGCTGCTCTTCATGCCGAGCGCGGGAAACAGCCACGCCTCCATCAGCGCGCTAAAATCCTGCCCCATGCTCTTGGCCGTGATCAAGCCTAAGGCGCCAATTCCGGGATTGGCGTAAGTGCGCGTGGTCCCCGGCGCGTAGGTAGGCCGCCACGCCTTGAAATACGCCATCAACTGATCGTTGTCGCGAATCGTGTCAGGCACCTGCAATGGCAACCCACCCGGCGTATGGGTACCCAGGTTGAGCAGACTGACGTCCCCGAACGAGCTGCCTTGCAGCACGGGCAAGTATTTACTGGTCTTATCCGACAAAAAAAGGAAGCCGTTGACTTCGGCATAGGACGCCAGCGTGGCGGTCAAGGTCTTGCTGACCGATCCGAGTTCAAACAAAGTGTCGCGTGTGACCGGTTGGCGGGTTTGCGTCGATGCCACACCATAATTGAACACATAGGACTGACCCGCGACTGTCATGCCGACACTCATGCCGGCAATACCATATTTCGCCATCAAGGGCCGTACCGCGCTGTCGACCACCTGCTTAATTCTGATTTGCGGGGCAGGAGCGGCGCAGCTAACGGACGCGCAGGCGCTTGCGCCTAAAGCCAGGCAGACCAGGGCCGCAAGACCCTGAATTATGAATTTCATGTCATCCACTTTCACTAAGGGCCCGAGGCCGCCGCAAAAAGCGGATTCAGAGGGTCCCTAACATCTAAAATAAAGCACCCACACATTGAGCAATTCCAGTCAGGAATGGGCGCGGTATATCGAGCATAGTATGTCCGGTGAACAGAGGAAAAGTAATGAACGAAACTTGGGATAAATCCTATGCCGCGCGATTCGACCGGGTCCTCGACTACATTGAGGCTCATCTGGGCGATGAACTCCGCACTGAGCTTCTGAGCCAGGTCGCCCACTTTTCCAAGTTCCACTTTCATCGGCAATTCGCCGAATACATCGGCATCAGTGTGGCACGATACGTGTTGCTGTTACGGTTACGACGCGCTAGTTATCTTCTAGCCTTCGACCGCCGCGTCAAAGTCATCGACATCGCACTGGAAGCCGGATTTGAAAACCCGGAATCATTCACGCGCGCGTTCAGAAACACCTTTGGGACCTCGCCCAGCGCATTCAGAAAACATCCGGATTGGGTTGACTGGCATCAACGCTACCAGTTCCGGATTCCCGAAAGGAAACACACTATGCAAGTTGAGATTGTTGATTTCGCCACCACCCGCATCGCGGTACTGGAGCATCGCGGTCCAAGCCAAATGGTCAATGACTCGGTGGCTCAATTCATCGCCTGGCGCAAGGAGAGCCTGCTTTCACCCAAAGACAGCAGCAGGACTTTCGGCATTGTCTATGACAACCCCGACACCACAGAACCGGAGCTCTTCCGTTTCGATATCTGCGGAGAAGTCACCCAAGATGTACCGCCCAATGCGCGGGGCGTCATCGCCAAGACCATTGCGGGCGGGCGTTGCGCGCGCGCGCGCCACCTCGGCACCCATGCCCGAATCGGTGAAAGTATTTATCCACTGTATCGCAGCTGGTTGCCGAGCAGCGGCGAAGAGTTACGCGACTTCCCGCTCTACTTCCATTACCTCAATCTACTGCCGGATACACCTGAAAACGAGCTGATGACCGATATTTACCTGCCATTGAAATAGCCCACCCCGCCCGACGCGCGCCGGGCGGGGTTGTTCAAGCCTGTGCCGGCGCTACTCGCCAGAAGCGCACCGCAAAAGCCGCCAGGGAGGTCAGGGTCGCCATGCCGGTCACCGCAATCCATCCCCATTGCGCCAATACCAAGCTGCCCAGAGCGGCCCCGCTCGCCATGCCGATAAACATCCCGACAAACAACACGGCGTTCAGACGGCTGCGCGCGCCGGGCTCAATGCCATAGACAATGGTCTGGTGCGCAACCAGTGTGATCTGCACCCCCAGATCAAAACCGACCGTGCCGATACCCAGCAACCACAATTGCGCGTGCGGCGTCAGAACAGGGCTCAGGCACAGCGCGGCAAACGACAACGCGGTCAACCCGGCGCCAAGACGCGTCACCCGCGCCGGCCCTTGGCGGTCAGCCAGGTGGCCGGCCAACGGCGCGGCTAGTGCGCCGGCGGCGCCCGCCAGGCCAAAGGCCCCGGCAACCGCGCTGCCCAAATGAAACGGAGCGGCATGCAGCATCACCGCCAGCGTGGACCAGAAAGCACTGAACCCCATCGATAACAGCCCCTGCGCCAAAGCGGCCTGGCGCAGCGCGCCATGACGCCGCAGCAGAACAAACAGCGAGCCGAGTAAAGCGCGGTACGACAACGTTGTCGTCGGCATGAAGCGCGGCAAGCGGCGCCAGACGGCCACGCCAATCAGGCCCACGCCGCCAGCGGCAACGATAAACATCGCGCGCCAGCCGAAGTTCGCGGCCACAAACCCACTGATCACACGCGACAGCAAGATGCCCATCAGTAAGCCGGTCATCACCGTGCCAACCACTTTCCCGCGCCGCGATTCATGCGCCAGGGTAGCGGCGGCCGGCACAATATCCTGGGCCAGCGTGGCGGTCAGGCCGATAGCCAGGCTGGCGCCCAGCAGAACATCCAGGGATGAAGCGAAACCGGCCGCCAACAAAGCCAACACCAGCAAACCCGATTTGATCAGGATGATGGCGCGGCGATCATGGCGATCGCCCAAGGGCGCGAGCAGCAGAATACCCAGCGCGTAGCCCAACTGGGTCAAGGTCGGAACAAAGCCAATGGCCCCGGTACTGGCGCCGATATCGGCCTGCAGAATGCCGAGCATCGGCTGACTATAGTAGAGCGAGGCCACTGACAAGCCGGCGCCGATGGCCAGCAACAGCACCAGAGCGCGCGCCGGCTGCTGAACTTCGCGCTCAGCGCCTAGCGGCGCTTGTGCGATCAGGGCGCCATTTTGGCCAGAGACACTAAGTTGGTCATGCGTTTTATGGATAGATGACATGTTTGCCTCCTGATGATTTACTGATGGCGCCCAGTCTGACGACTATCCCCTGGCCATGGTAGTACCATGCCGTGCAGATTTGTTATACATTTAACGTATGAAGAAATCGGTGATCACCACATTATCCAACCCAGCGGCGCCATCAGCCGCCAGCGGCTTATCCGGTTTCGGCGACCGAATCGAACTGATGCAGACCTTTGTGCGCATTGTCGAAGCCGGCAGCCTTTCCGCTGCGGCAGCTCAGCTGGGCACCACCCAGCCCACCGTCAGCCGGCGCCTGCAAACCCTGGAACGGCTGCTGGGCGTGCGCCTGCTGCAACGCTCCACGCATGCCATGCGCCTGACCGAATCGGGCAATCGCTGTTACGAACACGCGCGCGAGTTGCTGCAGAACTGGGCCGCCTTTGAGTCTGACCTGCGTGGAGAAGATGAAGAACCGCAAGGGGTATTGCGTGTGGTCGCGCCGCACGCCTTTGGTCAAGAGCGCTTGATCGCCCCGCTGGCCGAATACCTGAAGCGCTACCCGCGCATGACCGTTGAGTGGTTATTGCATGACGACAGTGCGATTCAGGACTTCATCGCCGCCGGAATCGATTGCGCCATTCAGGTCGGAGAACTGACCGACACCTCACTGGTCGCGATCCGCCTGGCCGAGGTCGCGCGCATTGTCGTGGCGGCGCCGGAGTTACTGGCCGGAAAGACGCTGCCCGAGCAGGCTAGCGATCTGGTCAATCTTCCGTGGATCGCGCTGCGCACCTATTACCGTAACAAGGTGACCCTGTCTCACGTGGACAGCGGCGTGGTACAACACCTGACCCTGACGCCGAGAATGAGCACCGACAGCCTGTACGCCATGCGCAGCGCGGTGCTGCAGGGCGTGGGCATTGGCATCGGTTCGGCCTGGGTGCTGGCCGACGACCTGGCCGCTGGCCGGCTGATCCAGCTCACGCCAAAATGGCAGGCCGCGCCGCTGCCGGTCAATCTGGTGTTCCCCTACGCCCGCTTTTATCCCGCCAGACTACGCCGTTTTATCGAGGTGATTCGCGCCGCCGCGCCCACCATGGTTACGGGGTAAAGCGCGAGGACTTCGTCAATGATTTAAAGCGCCGCCACCACCGCGTCTCCCATCTCGCTACAGCCGATCTGCCGCATGCCCGGCTTAAAAATATCCGCCGTACGCAAGCCTTGTTGCAACACTTTACGCACCGCGGCTTCAATCCGCTGCGACACGTCCGCGCGCGCCAAGGTGTATTGCATCATCATGGCGACCGACAGGATGATCGCCAGCGGGTTAGCGATATTCTTACCTGCGATATCGGGAGCGGAACCGTGGCACGGTTCGTATAGGCCTTTGTTGTTGGCGTCCAGCGAAGCCGACGACAACATGCCGATCGACCCGGTCAGCATCGCCGCTTCATCGGATAAAATATCGCCGAACAGATTGCCCGTCAGAATCACGTCAAATTGCTTGGGCGCGCGCACCAACTGCATTGCGGCATTATCGATATACATGTGGGATGTCTTCACTTGTGGGTATTCCCGCGCAACATCCGAGACGATCTCACGCCAGAATATGCTGGTATCCAGCACATTGAATTTATCCACTGAACACAGTTGTCTAGCGCGATTCATCGCCACCTGGAACGCAATATGCGCCACACGACGGATTTCAGATTCCGCATAGTGCATGGTATCGAATCCTTGGCGCTCCCCGGTTTCTAGGGTGCGGATTCCACGTGGCTGTCCATAATAGATATCGCCCGTCAACTCGCGCACGATCATGAGATCCAGCCCGGACACCACCTCGGCGCGCAAGGTCGATGCCTCGACCAGCTCGGGATACACCATGGCCGGGCGCAAGTTGGCAAACAAGCTCAGCTCGCGACGGATGCGCAGCAACCCTTGCTCCGGACGCAATGGACGCGCCAGGGTATCGTAGCGAACCCCACCGACCGCCCCCAACAACACCGCGTCGGCATCGCGCGCCAAACGCAAAGTCGCCTCCGGCAGCGGGTCGCCCGCTGCGTCATAAGCGGCGCCACCGATGTGCGCGAACTCCAATTCGACTTTCAGGCCATCACTACGCAAGGCGTTCAATACTTTTACCGCTTGCGCGGTGATTTCAGTTCCTATGCCATCCCCTGGCAATACGGCGATCTTCATTTCACTAACCCCTTCATGATTGAGTCATGCCGAGTTTAGGTAGATGACTTCCATATGTAAAAGACATAATATCTATACAAAATATAGCCACATCCTATATGAGATAACCGCTAGTTAACCCTTCCGGCATGGCTCAATCACCGCTGAGGGCACTGAATGGAATTACATCAATTGCGCTATTTTTTGGCCGTGGCCCAAACTGGATCGTTCACGGTTGCGGCCAGATCCTGCTTCGTCAGCCAGCCCAGTCTGAGCGCGCAGATCGCCAAACTTGAAGACGAACTCGGCGGACTACTCATTGAGCGCCACCGGCAGGGCGCAAAGCTAACCAAGCGTGGAGAGTTGTTTAGAGGACGCGCCGCGGAAGCATTGCGCCAACTGGAGAGCGGTCGTTTTGAGATTCAGCAGCTTGACGGTTTGGCGCGCGGGACCGTGACACTCGGGTGCCTGCCAACCACCGGGGCATATCTCTTACCGCCGCTCTTAAAGACATTTGCTAAGGCGTATCCCAAGATCGAAGTGATTCTTCGTGAAGAAAGTTCGCCACAATTAGCCCATATGCTGAGCGAGAGCGCCATCGACCTCGCCATACTGGATGAGGCGGGCCTGGGAGAGGGTCTGCGCTCCGAGGTGATTTTTTCCGAACAGCTACTCATCGTCATCCCTGCCGCGCACCGGCTGGCAGGCAGCCATCGAATAGCGCTCCAAGCCCTGAATGACGAGCCATTGATCTTGATGAAACCCGGGCACGGGTTCAGAAAAATCGTATTGGATGCCCTGATGCGCGCTGGCGTCACGCCGCGCATTGTTTATGAAACCGGAGAAATCGACACCGTTCAGGCCCTGGTCAAAGCAGGCTTGGGACTGAGCATCGTCCCGCAAATCGTCAAACGCGCCGACCTGAAGTATCTAGAGATATTGCCTCCCACCCCATCGCGCACAGTCCACATTGCATGGCTGAATGACAGCGCGCTGAGCCCCGCCGCCTTGGCCATGAAGACACTGGCCAGCAGCATTCAATTGCCTGGATCGAAAGAGTGAGGTTTGGAGGGCCATCGCGATATCCCCGGCAAGCCGATCATCACGCCACGGTTGGCCAGCAGCCAGTTTGCGCCGTGCTCGGCGCCTGATCGATAAACGTCCACAGCAAGGGCAGCGCCGCCCGACGACGCCAGCCGCGACACACTTTGAAGCGCCAAAGCCGTTCGGCGCCGGCAAACCCGCGCGCGGCGTCCGCGCTCCAGTCGATCTCGGCAACACCCTGCAACTGCAACAGATCGCCTGAATCAAAATCGACCAACAGCAAGGCCGCCCGGGGCTCGCCCAGCAAATTACCCAGGGTATTGAAATATCGATTGCCCGAAAAATCCGGAATCCACAGTTCATCCCCGTCCAGGCGGACAAACCCTGGCTGGCCGCCCCGATGCGACATATCCGCGCCACCCTGCGCGCCGATGCCGGATCGAGACCGACTGGCGACAAACAACGTATCCGCCGCCGCGATTAACGCGCGCGCGGGCTGATCCAGACCAGACAGCCATTCGATCGCGGCGGGCTCACGCGCCAACGGCCGTGCCTCGCGTCGTTGAATGTATTTCGGGCAATTACCGAAGCTTTGCCGCACCGCAAGCTCCACCCCATTCTTCTCCAACACGCAAATCCGCCCATTGGCCCGATTACGGCGGCGGTTGGCCAGATCAATCCCCAGCAGACCGATCTCTTGTCCCAAGCTGAACCCCTCGATCACCGGGTCACCACTTGCCTCTGGGTACGAGAGGCATAACCGGCGCTCATCCGGGGCCAGAACAAAGCCCGGCTCGCCGCTCAGCATCGTCGCGCCGGGCCAGCCGTCAGCCCCCACCGTACTCAGCAGCAGATAGCGCAACGACTGAAAAAAATCACGATGCTGCTCCGGCATTTGGCTGCGAATCGCGGCGCCCTTGCCCTCTACTGCGGCGTTACGCTGAGCGGCCAGTTCATCGACATGAAACGGCGAGGTATCCATGTCCGGCTACTTCGCGGGGGCCGCTGGCGGCGCGGGCATATCGAAAAAGTGCGGCAAGGCCTCAACCTTGGCAAGCCAAGCGCGCACCGCCGGATAAGCATCAAGCGCAATTCCGCCTTCCGGCGCATGGGCAATGTATGAGTAGCAAGCCAGATCGGCAATCGTCGGCGCTTCGGTCGCCAGATAGACGCGAGTACTCAGATGCTGCTCCATGAACACCAGCAAGCGACGCGCAATCTCCCGCGCGGACGCGGCATCGCCCTGTCTGGCCCCGATCGCGATCATGCGCGCAATGGCGGGGCCAATCATCAGCTCTCCCGCTGCAATCGATAGCCAACGCTGAACCTGCGCAGCCGCGAGCGGTTCATCGGGTAACCAATGACTGCCTGGCGCGTAGCGCCGTGCCAGGTACACCAGAATCGCATTACTGTCCGCCAGCGCCAGCCCGTCATGCTCCAACACCGGAATCTGCCCAAGGGGGTTGAGGCGCAGAAACGCCGCGCCGCGCCGGACATCCGCCGGCGCGGGCTCGCGTCGAAAAGGCAACTCCAGCATCGCCAGCAGCAACTCGACGCGGTGGGTATGGCCCGACAATGCGGTGCCATGCACGATGAATTCAGGATGTTCCATACGATTTGTCCTTAGTTCGGTTTCAATCCGCCCAGTATCATCCTTCCATCTTTCCCTGATAATCAGTCACAATTGAAAGTGATAATTTCTATTCTCGGAAAGATAAATGGACCGATTCGACGAACTCACCATCTTGGTCGCCATCGTTGACGAAGGCAGCCTCGCCGGCGCGGCGCGGCGTCTCCATCGCTCCGGCCCGGCGATTACGCGCGCGCTCAACGCGCTAGAGGATCGCATCGGTACCCGACTGATCCAAAGAACCACGCGCCGGCTCGCCCCGACCGAGCAAGGCCTTTATCTGGTCGAACGCGCGCGCGCCCTGCTGGCGGACTATGAGGCGGCGACTCACCGCGCGGCGATTGAGCCGCTGCGCGGCCTGCTGCGGATTACGGCGCCGGTGCAATTCGGGCGCAAACATGTCGCGGCGCTGGTCGAGCGTTTTCTCGACGCCTACCCGGAGCTCCAGGTCGAACTGGTACTCAATGATCGCAATCTGGATTTAATCGAAGAAGGACTCGACCTCGCCATCCGCATCGGCGTTTTGCCCGATTCGTCACTGATCGCGAGCCGAGTGGGAGAAGTCCGCAGAGTACTAGTGGCCAGTCCCGCCTATCTCGCGCTACGCGGCAGCCCCACGAGCCCGGCCGATCTGACCCGGCACGACACCATCTTTGGCACCGCGCGCGCCACTGCGCGCGAATGGCGCTTTGGTACCCGCGACGGAGAAGCGATTGTGCGTTTGACGCCGCGCTTTCTGGTCAACGACACCGAAGCGCAACTACTGGCCGCGCGCGCGGGTCGCGGCATTGCCCGCGTACTGTCCTATCAGGCCGCGGACGACCTGGCGGCGGGAACACTGATCCGTCTGATGAGCGAACTTGAACCGGCGCCATTACCGGTGCAGCTGGTGGTCAGCGGGGGGCGCTACATGGCGCCGAAAGTCCGCGCCTTCCTCGATCACGCGGGTCCCGCCCTGCGCGCCCTGCCCGCGATTCATTCTTAACCATCGCGCTGGACGTAATAGCGCGCCGATGTACTCCACCGGGCACGGCGATACGGAGGGAACGATTTAGACCCAAAAGCGGCCCGAAGAGCGCAAAGGACCCTCTGAACAAGTTATTTGCGCCGTAAATAACTTGTTCAGAGGGTCCCTAAATCAGCACGATGAACCGAGGAGAGTCAGAGGGGTTCCAATCCGGGATCAGCCACCACCGCGGCGGGCACCGGGTTGGTCTTGGCCCTCTCGCCGCGCCGAACCCACGCGTATAGCGGGATCGAGGCCAGCATGGTCAACGTGCCATAGAAAACCGTGTCCTTGCCAGAACCCGCCGTGGCGTAAAAACAGTAGACCAGGGCAAACAACGCAATGAGGCCATAGCGGCGAAACTCGGCGGGCGGCACCTTACAATCACGCATGATCGAGTAGATGCCGGCGATCGACAGAATGTACGGCACCAAATTGGTAAAGATACAGAGTAAGGTGATGATCTGGAATTGCTTGGACAGATTCGGCGACATCGTCATGAAGCCAATGCCGCTCATTAACACACCGGTCAGCAACATTCCCTTAAACGGCGTGCCAAAACGGTTGGTCACGGCGAAGATCTTCGGGAACATGCCGTCATCGGCCGCCGCCTTGGACACTTGCCCTGTCGTCAGAATCCAACCGTTGAGTGAGCCTAGACAGGCAACCACCGCGCAAATGCCGACGAAGGAACCGGCCCAGTCGCCAAACATGTATTGCGCCGCCGCACTGAAAGGCGCGGCCGAAGCCGCCAACTCCTTACCGGGAACAACACCCATAATGGCCACGGTGGATGCAATGTAAATCACCGCGGCGAACAGCGTCCCCATCATGGTTGCCAATGGCACATTGCGCCGTGGATTATCCACCACCCCTGCCGCCACGCAGGCGGTTTCCAGACCCATGAAGGCCCACAGCGTCAACGACGAGGCCGCCATGATCGCATCAGAGCTGCTCTTGCCAGAGACATTCCAGGTGGCGCTCAGATAAGCAGGATGGAAGTAGAACCAGCCCAGCACCGCCATGCCACCGATAGGAATAATCATGCCTAGCGATATCACCTTCTGCATCCGGCCAATAAAACCCGCGCCAGGATAATTGAGGAAGGTAAAAAACCAGATCGCGGCAATCGCGGCCTCGGTTCCGGAGACCGGGTCTTTCAGCGCGGGGAAAAAATACGATAGATAACCAATGCCAGAGATGGCAATCGCGACATTGCCAACCCATAAAGATAGCCAATAACACCAGGTTTCGGTAAAGGCCGCGTACTCACCGATACCATCCCGCGCATAGGCGTACATGCCGCCCTCTTTCGGACAGAGGAAACCCAGTTTGGAAAAGGTGATCGCCATGGCCAAAGCGCCGGCGGTAGAAATGAGCCAGCCGAAAATACTGATGCCGCCGATACCGGCCAGACTCGAGGGTAAAAGAAATACCCCTGAGCCCATCATGTTCAGGGCAACAAATATCGTCAGAGAAGAGAGGCCCATCTTCGTTGGGGTAGTTGAAGACATAAAGTGGCTCCGTTAAATATCTAGTTGAGGTGACTAACTCAAGGCGCGTGGCGCCCGAACATGCGGTTCCTCCTTAATTCGGGTGAGCAAAATCCGCTGCGAATTCAACGCAACAAAGACATTCCATTGCGAACCGAATACGCAACCCATCGATGGCAAGAAGAGCGACACCGAGGGCCTAGCAATGCGGCCACAGTTTAAGCAATTCCTAAAACACCATAAAATCAATGTCATGCATGTAGCCATAGACGCGGTCTATTCCAAGTGCGATGGCACCGCCGGCATGATGGATCACGGGAGAAGGCAAACAGAGGGGAAATCAGTGAACTGCGGGGTGTTGGATTGCGCGCGCAAAAGGTCCTGAAAACCAGGTCAGTTGGCGGGCGGATGAGTCGGGTTGTGCAGCTCAATGAGGTTGCGCATCTGCTCACGCAACCAGAGCATCGCTGGCTCTTTGTCTTGCAATGGGTGCCAGACACAGTTCAGGTGGTAGCCAGGCAGCTCTGGCGGCAAAGACACCAACCTCAGAGGCCAGTAGCTCGAGATCAGCACGGCGACGCGCAGCGGCAGAATAAACAGGTGGTCGGTGTGGTTGACGATCGCGGCCGCCGACATATAACTCTGACTCTCGACTGAAATCTTGCGTTGCAATCCTTGCGTGGCGAGAAAGTCATCGAGCGGCGTGCCGCGCTTGCCCAGCGGCGAATGGAAAACATGCGGTAACGTAATCAGATCACTCAGGGTCAGCGCGTCCTGCTTCAGCGGGTGATCGACACGCAACAAACCCGCTAGCGGCTCGGTCAGCCAAGTTTCCCGGCACAAATAACTCGGAATCGACATGTACTCATCAAACCCCAGTAATAAGTCGATCTCCCCATCCGCCATGGCAATCTCAGGAATTTCTTCGCGCAGTATCCTAATATCCAAATGGATTCCAGGCGCGTCGGTCGCTAGCTGCTTGACCAGCGGCGGAATCAGCACGCATTCGACGTAGTCGGTGGTGCTGAGGGTAAAGCGCCGTTGTGAGGTTAAGGGGTCAAATTCCTCCGGCTGGTTCAGATGATTTTCCAGCTGGCTCAGCATCTGATGTACACCATGCTGCAAATAAATAGCCCTTTGCGTCGGCTGCATCCCTTGCGGTGTGCGCACCAAAATCGGGTCATCAAAAAAAGCCCGCAAGCGATTGAGTGCATGACTCATTGCCGGCTGGCTGATGAACAGTTTTTCCGCTGCACGCGTGACACTTTTCAGGCTGATCAAGGCATCAAGCGCCAAGAGCAAGTTGAGATCCAGTTGGTGCAGCTTCATATATTCACCGTATTTATGATTGCATTTATATTGTTCATTTGATGAATATTCTAGCCGATCCTAGACTGCAGTTGTCAATCAACACACCGAACAAGAGAGATCTAACATGGCAAAGCTGGTTACGATTGCGGCCACGCAAATGGCGTGCTGCTGGGACGTGGATAGCAACATCGCTCGCGGCGAAAACCTGGTGCGCCAAGCGGCCGCGCAAGGCGCGCAAATCATTCTGTTGCAAGAATTGTTTGAAGCGCCGTATTTCTGCATTGAACAGGACCCGCAGCATTTTGCGCTGGCCAGCACGCTCGAAGAAAGCCGTCTGATCCAGCATTTTCGCAAACTGGCCCGTGAACTGCAGGTGGTACTGCCGATCAGTTGGTTCGAGCGCTGCAACAACGCCTATTACAACTCGCTGGTGGTCATCGATGCCGATGGCTCGGTGCTAGAGACCTATCGCAAGACGCATATCCCGAATGGGCCGGCCTATCAAGAAAAGCAGTATTTCACTCCCGGAGATACGGGCTTCAAAGTATGGAATACCCGCTACGCCAAGATCGGGGTGGGGATTTGCTGGGATCAGTGGTTCCCTGAAACCGCGCGCAGCCTGGCGCTGCAAGGGGCTGAACTGATTTTCTTCCCAACCGCCATCGGTTCCGAGCCCGACTATCCGAACATCGATAGCCAACCGCACTGGACCCGCGCGCAGCAAGGCCACGCCGCCGCCAATCTGACGCCGGTGATTGCCTCCAACCGTATCGGCACCGAGTCGAGTCTGCTGCACCCGGACTATCAGATGACGTTCTATGGATCTTCGTTCATCGCGGACGAAACCGGCGCGCTGGTCAAGCAAGCCGATAAAACCAGTGAGTGCGTACTGGTCCACACCTTTGACCTGGATGCGGTACGTCAGCGCCGTGTGGCATGGGGCGTGTTTCGCGACCGCCGCCCGCAAATGTATGATGGATTGAAAACATCCGATGGCATCAACCAGGCACGGTGAGGCAAGCATGAAAACGCAAACACACAATAGTCGGCCCGCTCATGACGGGTTCCAGATGCCGGCGGAATGGGCTCCACACCAAGCAGTGTGGATGATTTGGCCGTACCGTCCCGACAACTGGCGCAACAGTGGCCGTGAGGCTCAGCAAACCTTCGCGGCCATCGCCAAGGCCATTTCCGCCGCAACACCGGTGTTCATGGCGGTTCCGGAAAAACACCTCGCCCGGGCGCGTGAAGTGATGTCCGCCGAAGTCACGCTGGTGGCGTTCGAAAGCAATGATTGCTGGATGCGCGACACCGGTCCGACCATCGTGTCCGACGATGCGGGCCATCTGCGCGGAGTGGATTGGCAGTTCAACGCCTGGGGCGGTTACAACGGCGGGCTCTACGCGCCCTGGACCCAGGATTGCGCCGTGGCCGGCCATGTCCTGCAACAGCACGGCTTTGACCGCTACGAGGCGCCGCTCGTGCTCGAAGGCGGGTCGATCCACGTTGATGGCGAAGGTACGCTGATGACGACAGCGGAATGCCTACTCAACCCGAACAGAAATCCAGGGTTAAACCAGGC